>ENA-OFCF01000063-OFCF01000063.1-metagenomes-genome-assembly--contig:-NODE-63-length-55557-cov-5.464596_pt1 | contig 55557 bp, 41 predicted proteins | sample MGYA00153387_OFCF01 | MGnify analysis MGYA00153387 | reverse complement strand
ACAGCTCTGCTCCGGTTATCTCCGTTGCACCGTTCCTCTGCGTGAAAAGAGTTGCCGTTGCATTCCTCCGTGTCTCCGCGACTCCGTGTGAGAAGAGTTGCTGTTCCCAGTCACGGACGAACGCGTCAGGCGAAGTTCCTGCAACCCTTCTCCTGTTATCTCCGTTGCTCCGTTCCTCTGCGTGAAAAGAGTTGCAGTCGCTCCTCCTCCGTGCCTCTGCGACTCCGTGTGAGCAGAGTTGCAGTGTGCAGTCGCTGTTGCAGTTGCAGTACAACGGACCTCAATGCTCAGACCGCATCAGACAACGATGTGAAGTTGAAGTCTCGCGCCTTGAGCACCGGCATGATCTGCGTCCCTGGCCCATCCGACGCCGTGCGCCTGACCGGCCCCAGCGCCTCGACGTTGTTCAACAGAAAGAGCGGGCTTTCGTTGAAGCGCATGTTCTTGATCGACTTCGAGATCTTGCCGTTCTCGATCAGGAAGGTGCCGTCGCGCGTGAGGCCAGTGTAGCTCATGGTGCGCGGATCGGTCTCGCGCAGATACCAGAGTCGGGTGACCAGGACGCCACGCTGCGTGTTCGCGATCATCTGCTCACGCGTCGTGGTGCCGCCGCCGAGAATGAGGTTGTTGGGGGTGCCCGTCGCGACGAGGTTCCGGCGGGCCGCCCACGCGCGCGGCACCAGCATCGTGCTCAGCGCGCCGTTGGAGATCCACGACTGCTTCGTCAGCGGCATGCCGTCGCCGTCGAACGGCTGCGCGAGAACCAGCGGGTTGGCCGGCTCGCTGGAGAGCGTGATCATCGCGTTCACGATCATCTCGCCCAGCTTGTTGCCGCCGCCGGCCTTCGCGAACGGTGAGCGGCCTTCGTCGGCGCTGCGTGCGTTGAAGTAGCGCGGCATCAATCCCACCAGGTCGCCCACCGCCTGCGGTTCGAGGATCACGGTGTAGCGTCCCGGCTCGATCGCGACCGGATTGCGCGAGCGTTCGGCCTTTTCGATTGCGTGCGCACTGACGCGTGCGAAGTCCAGCGCGCCCCATGCCGGCGCATCCTCGCCGGCCCAGCCCGAGCCCGTGCCGTCAACCGTGCGCACGGTCAGCGTGTAATTCGCATTGGTGCCGCGGTGGTACGCGAAGAGACCCGCGCTGGTGCCGATCGCGATTGCATCGGCGCCCGTCACCAGAAATCCGGCAACCGTGAGTGTCGTGCCCTTCCGTGCGGGCGCGAGTGCCGTGTTGGCTGCGGCGGTGACGGCACTGGCCTCGAGATTCGCCGTCGCGTCGTCCCATGCGGCGCCGAGGTCGGCGAGGTTCTGCTGACCCAGCACCGGCAGCATCTCCGCGTCATCCGGCGAGAGCCGCGCGATCGCCTCGGCTTTCCGCACGGTGCGCTCGATGCTGTCGGGCGAGAGGTCGTTGGTGGTGACGGCGGCGTGCTTGCGGCCGATGATCGACATCACGACGAGGGTCGTGTCTTCCACCACGCCGGCCGTCGAGAGCTGGTTGGCCGCGAAGCGCACGTTGCGGGTGCGTGACGAGCGGATGACCGCCTGCACCGCGTCGGCGCGCGAGCGCTTGACCACACTCTCGATCACCCGCTGCGCCTCGGCACGGGAGATCACGACGTCGTCGGCGAACAGCGAGCGCGGGGCGCGCGGGTCGAAAATCATGCTCATGCCTTGCGCCCAGTGTTGATGACGTTGACCTGCTTGTGGCGTGTCGGGACACAGCCGTGCGAGACGGCGTTCGCCTGGCCCGGCTGTCCCTTGCCGTCGGAGAAGGTGGCGTACAACTCGTAGCTCTTCGGCCCACCGATCATGTCGAGCGCGGCCCAGAATTCAGTGGTGCGGAACTGGTACGCCACGTCCTTCAGCTGGCCGGTGATCTTGCCGCCACGCACCTCGTAGAAAAGCGCGCCGCCGAACTGTCCGTTGTAGCGCTGCTGGTCAATGGAGTACGAGCCGCGACCCATGATGGCGATGCCCTTGTCGGTCGCCGCGATCATCTCGTTCCAGCCCTGTTCCTTCGCGCCCGGCTTGATCGACACGTTCGGCATGCGCTGGAACTGCACGCTGCTCCACGAGTCGGCGTAGGAGCAGCCGTGACTGCGCGTCGGCAGGTTGCGCTTCCTGTACCACCAGTCCAGCCACATCGCCTGCTCGCGCGTGGTCTGGTAATCCACCATCACGCCGTTCGTGATGATGTCGAACTGGTCGGGCTTCACGCCGTCATCGTCATAGCCGATGGTGGCGCAGCCGCCGGGCTGCGAGCGATCGCCGTAGATGTTCATCAGCGGCGAGCCGAACTTGAGCGCGCCGAGGACCTTTTCCGGTGGCGCGACGAACGAGGTGCCCGCGTAATTCGCTTCGTACCCGTAGGCGCGATCCAGCTCGGTCGGATGCGCGACCGATTCGTGCAGCGTGAGGCCGAGGTTCGACGGGTGCAGGATCAGGTCATACCGACCCGGCTCCACCGACTTCGCGGTCAGCTTTTCCGCAGCCTCCTCGGCCCACTTCTTCGCGTTGACGATCAGGTTGTTCTCGAGCACCGATTCCCAGCCGCGGCCCGTGGGCTGCACGACCGCGTCGCGGATCGCGAAGTCGCTGCGATCGGCGCTGACGGCGGTGATCGCCATTGGCGTGTAGGTGCGGACCAGCGTCTGCGCGATGATCGAGCCATCGGTGTTGGCGTAGTTGCGTTCCTCCTTCACGAACTGCAGTTGCGTGCTCACGAATCGCACGCCGGCCACCGAGAGCGCGGCGGCGTTGGCTGCGAGCGCGAGCGTCGTCTTCTCCTCGATCGAGATGCCGAACGGATCGATGGTGAACCCGCTGGACCAGGTCGCGTCAGGGTGGGCGGTGTTCGGCGCCAGCTCCACGGGCCGGTCGCGGGCGACGCGGTTGGCCTTGGCCGTGGCGACCGCTTCGGTGGCCGCGCGCTGAATGCCGTCGGGTGTCAGGCGCGGCGTGGCCGCGAAGCCCCAGCAGCCGTCCACCAGGGCGCGGATGCCGCAGCCCATCGTGTCGCTGTCGATCACGTCCAGGATCTGCCGTTCGCGCGTGAAGACCGCGTTCCGCTGCACTCGCTGGATGCGTGCGTCGGCGTAGCTGGCGCCGGCGCGCGTCGCGGTGTCCAGCGCCAGCAGGAGCAGGTCGCGAGTGGGCGCGTCCATGCGGTCCTGCACATGCGGCACGAGGCGCGAGTGGGCCGCGGCATCGCGCGGGCGGCCGACGGCGAGTGCACCGGCGGCGAGGGCGGTCGTGGCGACGAAATCGCGGCGTGAGGTCATGCGCAGGGCGGTGAGGGCAGCGACGGTGCAGATGGTCTGGAGAGAGTACGCTGCTGCACTACATTTCGTGAATCGGGCTGCCCGGAGCCCTCCGGACGCGGTGAATGTCGCCCTCAGCTTTTCGCGAGTGGAACGATGAGTGATGCCATTCCGCGCATGACATCACGCCCAGTCGTGATTGTGCCATACGCACCGCGCTGGGTGTCGGAATTTCAGGAGATCGCCGCCGCGATGCATGCGGCGACGGGTGATGCGGTCTGCCGGATCGATCACGTCGGCTCCACCAGCGTGCCCGGTCTGGGTGCAAAGGATGTGATCGACGTGCAGGTCACGGTTGGTGATCTGCACCGGTGCGACGCGGCCATCGACGCGTTGCGGCAGATCGGCTACAGGCGTGGCGACGTCATCGAGCATGAGCCGGGAGCGCTGCTCCCGCCCGGGTCTCCCGGCCTGGCCAAGCGCTACATGCGCGAGCCGACGGGCGCGAGGCGCACGCACGTGCACATCCGGCACGAGGGCGCCCGCAACCAGCAGATGGCGCTGCTCTTCCGCGACTATCTGCGCGCGACCCCGTCAGCGCGGCTGCACTACGACACCATCAAGCGTCGTGCGGCAGCACTGTTTCCGACAAACATCGACGGGTACATGTGGCTGAAGGACGCGCCGATCCAGCTGATTCACGAGGCGGCGGTGCTGTGGGCGCAGGCCACGGGGTGGAGCGTGGAGCAGGCGGGGAACGGAAGGCCTGTAGCATCACCCATCGCGGCGGTGAGCGACGAGCAGGGCACGCCTGACACCACGCACGCCCGACACCACGTTCGCGGCAGCGAAGACGCTCCCTGCGCTCCGGTTGCCCTCGGCCGTTCACGATCACCCGTCGTCAACGATCCATGACACCGCGATCACGCCGCCGCCCCACCGCGGCTCACCACCGGCAGCCCCTGCGTCGTGCGCGCCAGCCGGATCAACTGGTCCGCCAGCAGGCGCGCCTCGTGATCGCTCACGCCATGATCGCTCGCAAGTCCGGCGATGCGCTGGATCACGTCCGACTCGCGCGCGCTGTCCACCGGCGGCAGGCAGGCAGTCCGCTTGGCGACACCGACCGCACGGGCCAGGCGCTGACGTTCTCCGACGAGCGAGATCAGCATCTCGTCGATCCGGTCGATCGAGGCGCGCAGCGCATCCACCCGGTCGACAGCGCGCTGCTGTTCAAGGGTGCGATCCGGGCTGCGGTCGGGGGTGCGATTGGTCTCGTTGCTCGTGGTCTGCATTGGCGGGGCTCCCGTGCCATCTGGCGTGGTGTGGAGGCGCTGCAGCAGCGGGCTTCGCAAAAAAGCGAAAGGCCCGCATCGCTGCGGGCCTCGGTGGACAGTCGGTGCGGTGTTACGCGCGCGCTCTGCCACCTTGGTCCGCGAAGCGGCCAACGTAACGATAGCTGGTAAAGTGCGCGCGAACCGAGTCATTCATGCACGGTAGCATGCGGTCTGCCGTTCGTTCTGTCAAGACCAAAATCACGGACCCGCCGACGCGACGACTACGCGGATGGGCATGATCAGAACGGACGCTGCTGCAGGTCGTCAGCTACCCGATCGTGACCGAAGAACCAGTGGCATTCGGGGTCACCGTGACGCGGAACAGGCTGGTGGTTCGCTGCTCGCCGCCAGTCCACGTGCCATCGAAGGCGAATTCTGCCCCATGGTTCGGGCACTTCAGGGTGAAATTGGAACGGATGTCGACCGTGGAACCGGCGTGCGTGCATTCAAGCGAATACCCGACGAGACCCGCTGACGTCCGCGCGAGCGCGAGTGGCGGCTGACTGCTGACGCGTGCGGCACCGCCCACGTTCGCGAGCACCGGGAAGCTCGCCAGCGTGATGACCAGCGGCGTGGGAAGCTGCGGAGTTCGAGGGGGGGGAGTCACGACGGGTCCCGTGCTGCCATCGCCACCGCCGCCGCAGCCCGCCAGCACCGCCGCGACAGCGGCAAGGGTGGCCTGCGACACGAATCCGCGCCGCGTCACCAGCGCACAGCCGCCACACGTCACATCTTCTGCCGTCATCCTGACCTCTCCGCGATGTATGTCAGTAACCAAACCCATCCGACTGGACGCGCCGGCCCCGTGGACTGTTCCTGAACGCCGGACATTGCGCACGTTAACGGAGTGGGCGCGGCTCGTGCGCGCCCGCCGCCCGCTACAGCCGTCGCCTGAAGAAGTCGATCGCGCCTTCGAACGCCCGCATCCACGAGTCGTGTCGCAGAAACCCGTGCACCTCGTCCGGGAACACGATCTGCTCGACGGGCACGTCCTGCTGGCGCAGCTGCCGGATCAGCGTGAGTGTCTCGATGAAGCGCACGTTGCGGTCGTCGTCGCCGTGGATCAGCAGCACGGGCGCGCGCCAGCTGGTGACGCGTGACAGGGGTGACGACGTGAAGGCGAGCTGCGTGGCGACAGGGTCCGCGTACACGTCGTAGTCCGGCACGAAGGTGCGGATGCCCACATTCCAGTCGTGCACGCCGTGGATGTCCACGCCGGCCTTGAACAGCTCCGGATTGCGCGTCAGTCCCATCGCGGTCAGATAGCCACCATACGATCCGCCCCAGAGGCCGATGCGCGCGGCGTCGACATCGGTGCGAGCGCCAAGCCACTTCGCCGCGGCAACCACGTCGCGATACTCGCTGCCGCCTGTCGCGCCCTGGCGCAGCGCTTCGCGAAACTCCATGCCATAGCCGATACCGCTGCGATAGTTGAGCGACACCACGATGTAGCCACGCAAGGCGAGCGCCTGATTCAGGGCATAGGCGTGGTGATAGTACGCGCCATAGTTCCAGCCCAGCAGCATCTGCCGCCGCGAGCCGCCATGCAGGAAGATCAGCGCCGGGTGCCGCTTGCCGTCGTTCATGTTTGGCGGCAGGAAGACCTGCCCGTACGACGTGATCGCATCCGACGCCGTGAACGTCACGGCTGTCGGCACCACGAGTGACGACGCGGGGAAGTCGGCCGGCATGGTCTCGGGCGCCAGTGCGCGCCAGCCGCTCGTGCCGCCACTCGTCTCCATCATCGCGGCATGCGCCGGCATGCGCGCACCACTCACCAGCGCAAACACCGAGCCATTGCTGGACTCCACTGCATTCCACGCAATGTGCTGGCCAGTGACATGCGCGACCGGTGCGCTGCGTCCGTCAGCGGCGACTCGCATCACGTGACGACGATCGAGGTCGCCGATGTTCGTGTTGTAGATCACGCCCACGTTGTTTCGCGTCGGCGCCACGAACTCCACCTCGCCCGGACCGGGCGTGAGCTCGACCGGCTGCCCACCCGTCGTCGCCACGCTGTACAGGTGCACCCACCCGCTCCGCTCCCACGGAAACACGATGCGATCGCCTGTCGTCCAGTGCAGCTGGTCGTCGGCGACGATGGCCTGATAGCTGCTGCCGCGTCCGGGTGCCGCACGAAAAATCTCCTTCGCGGCGCCACTGGTAACATCGGCAATCAGAATGCTCCACGGTTGCGCGGCGCGCGTGGCGCGGAATCCAAGCTCCTGGCCCTCGTACGGCGTGCGCAGGAATGCCAGCTGCGTGCCACTGGGCGACCAGACCGGTGACACGTCGCCATCAGTGCTCGGTGCCATCCATCGCAGGGTCTTCGCGATCATGTCGTACACACCGACGAAGCTGTGTGTACCGCGATTCGACACGAATGCGAGCTGCTTTCCGCTCGGCGACCATCGTAACGTGCTGGCGCTGCCGCGCATCTTGAATAGCGGCTGCGGTGTGCGCAGCGAATCACCGAGCGGCGCGCCATGGAAGACGGCGCCGCGTCGCATGAACACGATGTCTGTGCCCGTCGGCGACGGCGTCGGCGATGATCCTTCCGTCAGCCGCGCCGCCGGCGACCCATCGAGCTTCACGCGCCAGATCGCCTGCTCGGCACCGGCAGGACTACTGGTCGGGTTCGGGATCTCGCCGCTGCGATTGGGCCCGCCGCCGCGCACGAAGAACAGCGTGCGTCCGTCGGCCGCAAATGCGAGCGACGTGATGTCCTGCCCATCGTCGTCGGTGAACGCCGTCACCATCCGCGCCGCCGCGCGCGTCGAGTCGCGCACCCAGACGTTGCGTACGCCGCGCGCATTCAGCACGAATGCCACGGCATCAGCCGCCTTGGCGGCCACGAGCGTCGCGGCGAACGGCGCACCATCGATTTCCCTCACACTCGGCTGCGCCTGCGCAGCCACTGGTGCCATGCACGCAACAACCCACAGCAGTCGACGCAGCCTCATTTTGCTTGTTCTGGTGTTGGGAGAATTCTCATGCTGCCTTCTGACTTCATCCGCCACTTTTCTTGTCTCACGCCGAGTCATGGAGAGATAGAGGCGCAGGAAGGTCGTCGCTCGCGTCGCTGCTTCGGTGCGCGGGCGTGTCATTTACTCTTTTCACGCGGAGACGCAGAGACACGGAGTCGCGTGCACGTGCAGCGTGTAAACGGTGATACCAGTATCTCTGACTTTTTTTTGGAAACTGCGCTTTGCGAGCGAAGTTCCCAATCCAATGCAGATTTGCGTGCCGCGCTGAGCGTGACGAAGCAAAAAGATGTAATTCCTTTCGCGCGAGGGACGTCGAATGCGCGCCGAGCCCTCCGTGACTTCGTGTCTCCGTGTGAGAAGAGGTCAGTTCGCGAAACACGGACACACGGATACACGAACACACGAATTGCTCAATCGGCCTTGGTGCGCGGCTTGACCGGCTTCACGAACTGGTCCAGCCACGACACCATCTCCGCCAGTGTGTGCCCAACACTTTCGCGGCCCAGATACCCGTGCGCCTCGCCGGGCAACTGCACGTAGCGCACGATCGCGCCGGTGCCCTTCAGCGCGGCGTACATGCGCTCCGACTGGATCGGGAAGGTGCCGCTGTTGTCGTCGTTCATGCCATGGATCAGCAGCACCGGCGTCTTGATGCTGTCGGCGTACGTGAAGGGGCTCATGCGAGAGTAGATCTGCGATGCCTCCCAGAACGGGCGCTCTTCCTGCTGGAAGCCGAAGGGCGTCAGCGTACGATTGTAGGCACCGCTGCGCGCAATGCCGGCGCGGAAGATGGTGCTGTGGGCCAGCAGGTTGGCGGTCATGAACGCGCCGTAGCTGTGCCCACCCACGCCGATGCGATCGCGGTCGGCCACGCCAAGGTCCACCACCTTGTCCACTGCCGCCTTCGCGCTGGCGACGAGTTGCTCGACGTACGTATCATTCGGTTCCTTGTTGCCTTCGCCCACGATCGGCATCGTCGGGCCATCCAGCACGCCGTAGCCCTGCGTCAACATGAACAGGTGACTCGCGCCCGTGGGACGCACGAACAGGTACTGTGACCCGCGAACCTGTGCCGCCGCCTTGGCACTCTTGAACTCCTGCGGATACGCCCAGAAGAAAAATGGCAGGCGACCGTCACGCGCGGCGTCGTAGCCGGCGGGCAGGTAGAGCGTGGCCGAGAGCTGCACGCCGTCGGGGCGCTGGTAGGTGATCAGCTTCGACGTGATGCCGGCGAATTGCGGCGCTGGATCAGTGAATGTCGTGAGCTGCCTTGGTGCCATGCGCGCAACGAGGTTTCGTACCCAGTAGTTCGGCGGCTCGGTCGTGGTCTGGCGACGAGTGAGCACGCGAGCGCCACGATCGTCCAGCATTGCGATCGGCTCCTCGTACTGCTCGCCCTGCGAGCGCCAGAGGCGCGTGGCCCTGCCCGTCGCGATATCCACGCGGTCAAGAAACGGCTGCGCGCCGTTCGGGCTTTCGCCGTCGCCCGTCACGAAGAATGCGGTGCGATCGGGTGTGGTCTTCGCGACCATCGTGCCCTGCGCGGTCATCGTCATCACCGGCGCGCCGGGATCGCTGTAGGCATCCTCCGCGCTGCGGTCGTGCAGCAGGCGCGGCGCGGCACCGGGCGTGGACGGATTGAACAACCAGGTCTTCGTCTGGCGCGATTTCCACCAGTACTCGGTAATCATCGCCACGTCGCGCTTCATCCAGGTCACGCCGCGCACACGTGTGGCCACGGCGAGATGCTGCACCGGTGTTCCGGCGAACGGTGCATCCAGCGTCACGACACGATCACGCTGTGCTGCAGTGCGAGCCGGGTCGCCGCCATCCATCGCCTCGATCCACGCCAGCGTGGCCGGCGCATCGGCGCGCCATGCAATGCCGCGCGCACCCGCATCGACCGCGTCGAACGCGGTGGACTGCTCCGTGGCCAGTGGACGGTCGAACACCGTGCGCACAGTGTTTCCATCAGCGGCATGCACGGTCGTGACCAGCGGGAAACGCCCCATGGGCACCACATAGCTGTACGGCGTGTGGATGGCTGACGTCAGCACGTAGCGTCCGTCAGGCGACGGCGCGGCTGACGTGACGACGGCCGGCGCGCCGATGCTGCGTACGGCGCCATCCATCGACACGATCGCGACCTGGCTGGTGCCGAAGTAGGTGAACCTCGCTTCGTCATATGCATCGCCCAGCAGGTCCTGGTACGTGCGCTCAGGTGCCTTGCGACCGAACGACTCCTGCGAGACTGGTCCGGACGGCACGGTGGGTGCCGGCGGTGCGGCGCCGCGTGATGCAGGAATCGTCTTGCAGAGCAGCGCGTCGCTGGTGGGCATCCAGGTGCAGGGATCGCCAAAGGAGCCGTTCACGCGCACGGTGCCCACGCGTGTCACCGCACCGCTCACGAGATCGAGGATGCCCATGCCTGCACCCTGATCGGTGATCATCGCGAATGCCGCACGCTTGCCATCGGGGCTCCAGCGCACGTTACCGATCTTCACGCCGTCGGGCATCGTCACGCTGCGCGTCTCGCCACTGGCGATCGACATGATTGCGAGGCTCGTGCTGATCACCGCACGCGAGGGGAAGTTGGTGTTTGGATTCAGGCGCTGGCCGGCCATCGGCACATACGGTGCGGCGACTTCGGCGATGCTGGGCAGCGTGGAACGGCCGAGCAGCAGCAGCTGCGTGTTGTCGGGACTGACGGCGACGCGAGCCGTTGGCGTCGCGTCGAGGATGCTGCGGATCGGTTCGGGTGGCTGGCGGTAGCCGTCCTGCGCGGCGACGAGCACCGGAAGCAGCAACGAGGCGGCGGCGACGCGACGGACGAGTGATGCAAGGCTGCGCATGTGACACCCTGTGTGCGGATCGGTGATGCACGACGGAGACACCTGAAGTGTACGCACCGCCACCGTACTGTGCTTCGTCGGGACGCGGCATGACGGGTTGCATGCGTGCGCGGTGTCTCGCGCCTGGTTACGCCGCTACTGCTGCGACTTTCCTTGCGATCGCCACCCGTCCTCGGTACTGTAACTCAGTACAATTCTCACGTGATCTGGCCATCCGGAAGTCCGGTGAAACACCGGCGCGGCCCCGCCACTGTAAGGAACGGCTGACGAGAGTCAGCGGCATCGAGTGCGACGCCACTGCCGCGAGTAGCGCGACGGGAAGGCAACTCGGTGGTTCCGAGCCAGGAGACCGGCCCTGATCACGCCCGCGGCAGGCCCCTCGAGGGAGGGGAGCGGGGTGATCGTGCACGACATCGTCGCTTTAAGCGCTCAATGTCATGTCCGGCTACCCCCGTTCAGTCCACCAGTGGACGGACGGGTTTTTCATATCCGTGCACCTGTGTGTGCACCGGATGTGTGAAGCCTGTTCAACACGACGTGGCGCTGTGCACGGGCATTCCGGTAACGCGAGGCTGCGAGGGACGCCGCGCGTCGAGACACTGATGTCCATTCATTTCCGCACCCTCGTCCTTGCGACGCTCGGTGCCTCCGCCCTTGGCGCACAGCAGCCAGGCCGCGACTCCGCGCGCACCTCGCGCCTTCCGAAAGTCATCACCACGGCGTCGCGCTACGCCACGCCCGCCGAGTCGCTGCCGCGTCGTGTGGAGGTCATCACGCGCGCACAGCTCGATGCCACACCCGCACTCGACCTGGTGGACCTGCTGAAGAAGCGGGCCGCCATCGACGTGGTACAGTATCCCGGATTGCTCGGCGGCATCGGCATTCGCGGTTTCCGTCCGCAGGTCGGCTCCTTGCAGCAGCGGTCACTCATCCTGCTGGACGGTCGCCCCAGCGGCATCACCAATGTGTCGCTGCTCGACCTGCAGGATGTCGAGCGCATTGAAGTGCTGAAGGGGCCCGCATCGGCGCTGTACGGTTCCACCGCAATGGGCGGCGTGGTGAACGTCGTCACGCGTCGTCGTACGGGTGCCTTCAACGGACTGCTCTCCGCATCGGCCGGCAGCTTCGGTGCATCGGAGTTTCGCGTGCAGGGCGGTGGCCGGGTATTTCGCGGTGTCGATGCCGACGTCAGCGTGCGTCGCTACGACCAGCGCGAGAACTTCGACATCGGCGGTGGTAATGCGCTGCGCGGCATCTTCGGGCGCGACAGTGCACTGAAGATCTATCCGGCCCGCAACAAGCCAAATCGCTACGTCGCGGATACGCTGGGCGACGGTATCACGCGAGTCTTCACCACGATGGCGACGACGAGCGGCAATGCACGCGTCGGCGGCACGATCGGCGGCCGCGTACGCGTCGATGTGCGCGGCGACCTGTTCGACGCACGTGATCTGCCATCGCCCGGCGACCTCTTCTCGGCCGCCACGGCGTTTCCCGGCAACAGCCGGAAGAATCTGTCGCGTGCCGGCGGCGCGGTGGAGCTGGGCGGAACGTTTGGCAGCAATGCACTGCTGGCACGCGCGTTCACGACGAACGAGAACAGCGACTACCTGAACCGTCCCGACAGTGTGCGCTTCGTGAACTTTGTCACGCAGGTGCTCACGACTGGCTTGCAGCTGCAGGATGTGCTGCAGGTGCGCGGCCAGCAGCTCGTGGTGGGCGTCGATGCCACGAATCAGCGTGCCACGTCGCGGCGCTACGCGTCGGCCACGACGGAAACAGGCACGTTCAGCCCGAACAGCGAGATCCGATCGCTGGCGGCGTTCGCCGAGGCGCGCCTCACGGCACTGCAAGGCCGGCTGGTGACGACGGTGGGCGCCCGTGCCGATCGCGTGACGCTCGCGTTGCGCTCCACGCCATTGCGCACCGATGTCATTCCCGGTGACGATGCATTCAACGTGTTCAATCCGAGCGCCGGCGTGCTGTACGCCATTGGCGGCGGTGTGCGTGCGCATGGCAGCATTGGTCGCGCGTTCCTGGCTCCCGACGCATTCGGTCGCGCTGGAATCACGCAGACGGTGGCCGCGAACGTGGCGTCGATCACGTTCGGCAATCCCGGACTGAAGGCCGAGCACGCAATCACGGCTGACCTTGGCCTTGGCATCACGCGGATGGACGGTGCGTTCGATCTCGACGTGACGTATTTCCACACCGATGTCACCGATCGCATCACGTCGGCGCGCGCATCGTTCGCGGCCGGCTCGCGGCCCGTGCTGGCCAACGGCAACCTCGTGTCGCGCGTCAGCACGTCGGTGAATGCCGGCAACGCGCAGATTCGCGGGCTGGAGGGTGCGGTGCGCTACGACATCGGCGCCGCACTTGGACGGAGCTGGTCGCTGAATGCGTTCGCGAACGCGACACGAATCTTCTCCGCCACCGAAACCATGCCGACCGTCACGGTGAACGCGGCGCAGTTCAATGGCCAGACGAACTTCTCGCCCACGTCGATCTTCCAGGGCGTGCGGATCGGCGCCCCGCTGACCGAATTGCGCATCAAGAACGTGGCGTCGGCGAACTGGAACGTCGGTCTGGAATACGACGACCGCTCCCGCTTCCGGATCGGCGCGCTGGGCCGGTACGTCGGCACCCGCACCGACAACGACTTCAGCGATTTCAGCGACGTGTCGGACATCGAGTATCCGCCGTTCGCGGTGCTGGACCTGACCGGCGGTGTGCGCGTGACGCGCCGGATCAGGGCGGATGTGCAGGTGAATAACGTGACAGACGAGAACTATTACGAGAAGCGTGGATACAACCTGCCGGGTCGCGCCTTCACGGTGCGCGTGTCGACGGCGTTCTGACTTTCGGCAGCAGCGACGACTGACTGCGACACAGTCAGGATCAGGCGGTCACGGATGAAACCGGACGGGGCTCGCGGCGTGTAGTATTCCACCGTGACCCTTGTTCGACAACGACTCTCATCCGAGCCCGTCCGATGTCCACACGATATCGCTCATTGCTGTTTTTGATGCTCGCTGCCGCGCCACTTGGCGCGCAGCGAGCATCGGTCCGTCCTGCCGGTACTCCCGCCGCGGCAGTGAAGGGCGCCACGGTGGAAGGCATCACCGAATACCGCTTGGCCAACGGACTCAAGGTCCTGCTTTTTCCTGACCAGTCGAAGCCGACCGTGACGGTGAACATCACGTATCTCGTCGGCTCGCGTCACGAGGCGTACGGTGAAACGGGCATGGCGCATCTGCTCGAACATCTTGTGTTCAAGGGCACGCCGAAGCACCGTGACATCCCGAAGGAACTCACCGAGCGCGGCTCGCGACCGAACGGCACCACCTCGTTCGATCGTACGAACTACTTTGAGACCGTCCCCGCCACCGACGGGAACCTGGCGTGGGCGCTGGACCTCGAGGCCGACCGCATGGTGAACTCGTTCATCGCGCAGAAGGACCTCGAGAGCGAAATGACCGTCGTGCGCAACGAGCTTGAGTCGGGGGAGAACAGCCCCGAGACGACGATGTGGCAGGCGCTGATGGCCACGGGATACCACTGGCACAATTACGGCAAGAGCACCATCGGCGCACGCTCTGATATCGAGAACGTCCCGATCACGCGACTGCAGGCGTTTTACCGGAAGTACTACCAGCCCGACAACGCGGTGCTCGTCGTCGCCGGAAAGTTCGACGAAGCAAAGGTCATCGCGCAGGTCAACCGTCGCTTCGGCACCATCCCGCGGCCGGTGCGCTCGCTGGAGCTCGGCAACCTGCTGTACGCGACCTACACGCGCGACCCGGCGCAGGACGGAGAACGCACCGCGACCATCCGCCGCGTTGCCGACAAGCAGCTCATCGGCGTGATGTACAGGGTGCCGGCGCTGGCGCACCCCGACAACGCCGCCGTGCAGGTGCTCACCGCCTTGCTCGGCCAGACGCCGGGCGGTCGCTTCTACCGCGCCCTGGTCGAGACGAAGCTCGCCGCACGCGTCACGGCGTTCACGTTCGACCTGCGCGAACCGGGCGCGATGATCGCCTGGGCCGACGTGCGCAAGGAGCAGTCGCTGGATTCGGCACGCGTCGCCATGTTGCGCGTGCTGGATCAGGCCAGCACCACGCCGTTCACCATTGAAGAGGTGGAGCGCGCGCGCAATGAAGTGGTGAGCAGCATTGAACGGGCGATGGACAACTCCGAGAGTGTCGGCACCGGGCTGACCGAGTTCGAGGCGAGCGGCGACTGGCGCCTGCTGTACCTCACGCGTGACCGGCTGAAGGCGGTCACGCCCGCCGATGTGCAGCGTGTGGCATCGGCGTACCTCAAGCCCGACAATCGCGCGACCGTCGCGTTCATCCCGACCGAGAAACCCAACCGCGTCGAAATTCCCGAGGCGCCGGACGTGCAGACACTGGTGCGCGATTACCGCGGCACGCAGAAATTGGCCGAGGGCGAGGCGTTCGATGCCACGCCGGCGAACATCGATGCGCGTACCATCAAGACCGCGCTGCCGAACGACATGCGAATCACGTTGCTGCCCAAGCGCACCCGCGGCGCCGTGGTACAGGGCACGATCGTGCTGCGCTACGGCACCGAGCAGTCGCTGGCCAACCGCCGTGTGCCGGGGAGCATCGCCGGCGCCCTGCTCATGCGCGGCACCGTCGTACGCAACCGGCAGGCAATGAAGGACACGCTCGACAAGCTCAAGGCCTCGGTGAGCGTCAGCGGCTCCGCCCGTTCGGCCACCGCCACGTTCCAGGTGCGGCGTGAGAACCTCGCGCCGACGATGCGGCTGGTTGCCGAGATGCTGCGCACGCCGTCGTTCGACGCCGGCGAGTTCGAGAAGCTGCGGACCGAGACGCTGGCGCAGCTGGAGGCGGCCCGCAGCGATCCGCAGCAGCTGGCGATGGTCGCGCTGCCGCGCGTGACGGCGCCGACTGACCGCGCACATCCGTTGTATGCGCCGACGCTGGACGAGTCGATCGCCGACTGGAAGGCTGCCACCGTCGAAACGGCGCGTGCGTTCCACAGGGAGTTTTATACGGCGAAGTACGGTGACGTGGGCCTGGTGGGTGACTTCGATGCCGACTCGGTGCGCACACTTGCCGGTTCGCTGTTCGGCGATTGGACCACCGACAAGCCGTGGGCGCTGGTGACGCAGGCCTACATGCGCACCGACTCGTCGCTGGTGAGCATCGAGACGCCGGACAAGGCGAACGCAATGTTCCTCGCGGTGCAGGCGATCCGCGTTGCCGACGGCGACCCTGATTACGCGGCCGTCGCACTCGCCACCGAAATTCTGGGTGGCGGGTTCTTGAACAGCCGCATGGCGAACCGGCTCCGGCAGCGTGATGGGTTGAGCTACGGCGTGGGGTCGCAGATGATCATCACGACCGGCGATTCGCTGGGCCGTGTGCTCACCTATGCGATCTATGCGCCGCAGAACCTCGACCGCCTGCAGCTTGGTTTCCGCGAGGAGCTGGACAAGCTGGTGACGGGTGGCATCACAGCCGAAGAGCTGGAGGCCGTGCGTGCCGGCTGGCTGCAGGGACGCCAGCAGGAGTACGCAAACGACAACGAACTCGTGAGCACGCTCGTCGCACGCCGCCGCTGGAACCGGACCTTCACCGGCTACGACCTCGCGCTCGAGGAGCGTGTGCGCAAGCTGACCGTGGCTGACGTAAATGCCGCCATCCGCAAGTACATCGACCCGAAGCAGACGGTGATCATCCGTGTCGGCGACTTCGCGGGCGCCCGGAAAAAGGCGCCCACGCCCTGACGTCGGCCCTGACCTTTCCCGTCATGGTCTGACCGACGGTGCCGACATGGTCGTCGGCACCGTTCGTCGTTCCTAAAGGCGACGCGGCGCGGTCCACAAACGTGACCATCGTTCGCGGCTGATACAATCCTGTAGCAAGTACCTGCTTGCTTACATGACCATGACGCCGTAGACTCTCGCGCATGACCAACGATGTCCGCGAAAAAATCATTACAGCCGCCATGAGGGCGTACGCCGAGTCGGGATTTCAGGGAGCCACGACCCGACGTGTGGCCGAGATCGCTGGCGTGAATGAAGTCACGATCTTCCGCAATTTCGGGTCGAAGGCGGCCCTCATGGACGAGGCGCTCTTCCGCCGCGTTGCGGCGCTGAAGATCGTCGATCCGCCGCTGCCTGCCGTTCCAGCGGACCCGGCTGAAGAGCTCACCGCCTGGTGCGGCGTGTTCCTGACGCAGATTCGCGGCTCGCGGGAACTGCTGCGCAAGGCCATGGGCGCCGCCGAAGAGCGGTTCCACGAGATGATGAACAGCTTCGAGCCGGCCCGCTGCGCTGACCGCGAAGTGCACGATTACGTACGGGCCATGGTTCGTGACGGCTGGGTGGGGCAGGAGATCCTGGCCGATCCGGATCACGAGGAGCTGCTGACCGCAGCCCAGACCATGCTGATCGGTGCGTTGTGGGGCGATGCCATGGCGCGCGAGCACTGCGACGACGCGCAGCTCTGGGTACCGGAGGACCGAGCGGCCCAGCGCTACGTGCAGGTCTTCCTGCGTGCGCTCGGCGTTGCCAGACCGGTGGCCGGAGCGGCCCCGGTGTGCGACGCGAATCCAACACATACCACGAGTTCCCTGTGACACATCCGGCCTTGGCGGGAACAGCTCGTCGCGTCGCGCTGGCGCTCCAGCTCGCGACGCTGCTCCCCGTGACCACGGTCGTGGCCCAGGGCGCGACCCCGGCGCAACGCACCCTCTCTCTCGATGACGCCTTCCGACTGGCGGAGCCGGCGAGTGACGACGTGCGCCTGGCGCAGAACGCCGTGCAGCGGGCAAAGGGGCAGTACTTCCAGGCACGCGCAAGTGTGCTGCCGCAGCTGAACGGTACGGCCAGCTTTCAGCACCAGATCCAGAACCAGTTTGCCGCGATCACGCGTCGCCTCGCGCCACCCAACCCCAATGCACCGCCGGACACCACGCCGCAGAATCCGCTCGGGCTGTTGTTCGGCGCACCAAACACGTTCGTGTTCGGACTGCAGGCATCGCAGCCGCTCTATCTGGATGGACGTTTCAAGGTGGCAACGCGTGTCGCGAAGGCCAACGAAGACGTCTCCCGCTTTGGACTGAGGACGGCGCGCGCCAAGCTGCGGTACGACATCGCCTCGACGTACTTCGATGCGCTGATCTCGGAGAAGCTGGTGCAGATCGCCGAAACCACGCTCGTGCAGGTGCAGCGAACGTTCCGGCAGACCACGTTGCAGCGACAGGTCGGTACGGCGGCAGAATACGACTTGCTCCGCGCTCGCGTCGCAGTGGATGCACAGCGCCCCATGTTGATACAGGCGCAGCAGTTCCGGGATGTCGCCACACTGACACTGAAGCAGCTGCTGAACCTGCCGCTGACCGAGGCGCTGGTGCTCACGACGAATATCCAGGACGCCGATATGGACCGCGCCCTGACAGCCTCGCGACTCGACTCCGATCCTCGTCCGATGGCCGGCAGCGGTCTCTCGGCGACGGGCGCGAGCACGGCGCTGACGCTGAACCCACGGGATACCGCACCCGAATCGCGCACCGCCGTGCAGCAGGCCGTCGCCGCGCTCGAGATCCAGAAGGGTGCGCTGCGCAATGCGGAACTCGCGCGAGTACCCGTTCTGAACCTTGCATCGAACTACACACGCACCGCATTCCAGCCGAGCTCCAACATCATCCCCAACACGCTTGCCGACTTCTATCCTGCGTGGATCGTCAGCCTCGGTTTCACCGTACCAATCTGGACCAGCGGTCGGATCAAGGGTGAGCAGATGGTGGCACGCGCCGGTGTCGCCGATGCGGAGGTGCGGGTCAGTCAAGGCAGGCGTGCAGCTTCGCTGGACGTGCAACTCGCCTTGCGCAGCCTCGAACAGGCCGACGCCAACTGGATTGCCAGCATCGGCACCGAAAACCAGGCCGATCGCGCGCTGGGCATCGCCGAGGTGCGGTACAACAACGGCATCTCGACGCAGCTGGAGCTGACAGATATCCGGAACCTGTTGTTTCAGTCGCAGGCCAACCGGCTGCAGGCGGCGAAGGACCTGCAGCTTGCACGACTCCGCATGACGCTGCTGCGTGACCTGCCACTTGGGTCAGGCGGTGGCACATCGGCGGCAGGCGGTGCGATGCAGCAGTCACAGCTGAACGGTGGTGCAGACCAGCAGGGCGGTCAGCCCGGCGGCACGACCGCACCGGGTGGTGCAACGAGAAGCGCGTCAGGCGCCGGCACAGGCATTTCGGGCCGACCGGAGTGATTCACATGACACCAACAATGACCAACACACCCTCTGGCGCCACGCGCGTCGTTTGCATGAACACGTCGCGTCGCGCATCGCGCTCGATCGGTCTTGGCTTGTTGCTCGCGACGGGCGCGCTGAGCCTTGCCGGCTGTGGAAAGAAGGAGGACGCGGCGGCACAGGCGCCGGAACAGCCAACGCTGATCAGTGCCGAGAACATCGCGGTCGTGGACACCATGCGCATTGCGAGCGGCCCGTCCATCTCCGGCGAGCTGAATGCGGAGCGCACCGCCTCGGTGCGTGCAGAAGTCTCGGGCAGCGTGATCCAGGTGTACGTCGAACCCGGCCAGCGTGTCGCGGCCGGCGCACCGCTGGCGCGCATCGATGCGACCACGGCCAGCGCGGCAGAGCTCTCGGCGCGCACCGGCGTGACGGCCTCGGACGCGCAGGCGGCACAGGCAAAGAAGGAACTTGATCGCGCCGAGCGGTTGAATGCGGCGGGAGCAATTGCGGATCGCGATCTCGAGAACACGCGCCTGCAGTATTCCACGGCCATGGCGCAGCTGGCGAACGTGAAGTCGGCGTACGCGGCGGCGAACAAGCAGCTTCGGAGCGCGACCGTGCGGGCGCCGTTTGCCGGCGTGGTGGCGGGCAAGGTGGTGAGCGCCGGTGATGTGGTGCAGCCAGGTGCGGCGCTCTTCACGGTCGTCGATCCGAGGAGCATGCGTCTCGAGGCCGCGGTTCCGGCCGGACAGATCGGGCAGATCCGCATCGGCATGCCGGTGGCATTCAGCGTCAGCGGATACGGTGATCGCAAGTTCACCGGCACGGTCACTCGCGTGAGCCCGGTGGCTGACCCGACGACGCGTCAGGTGCAGATCCTCGCGTCGATTCCGAACGGCGCCGGCACGCTCGTCGGTGGCCTGTTCGCCGAAGGCCGCGTGAACACCGAGAGTCGTCACGCCGTGGTGCTGCCGGCAACGGCGATCGACCAGCGCGGGGCCACACCGTCGGTGATGCGGGTGCGCGGCGGACGGGTGGAGCGGATCTCCGTCACGCTCGGCATCCGTGACGAGCAGCGCGAGAACTACGAGATCACGCAGGGCCTGCAGCGTGGTGACACGGTGCTGTTGGGCGCGGCGCAGGCGATCGGTGAAGGCAAGCAGGTTCGTGTATCGAACATGAACGATCAAGGCAGCAAGTCGGCGTCGCCCAAAGCCACCACCGGTTCGAGGTAGCAATATGTGGATTTCGGATTTCGCGATCAGGAAGCCCCTGGTCACCATCGTCACGATGTTGATCCTCGTGGTCGGTGGTCTGTTCGCGTATGGCAAGCTGCAGACCGACGAGTTCCCCGAAGTGGCGCCGCCGATCGTGTTCACGACGATCGTCTACCCGGGCGCCAGTCCGGACCAGGTCGAGCGTGAAGTGCTCGATCAGGTGGAAGAGGCGATCACGGGCATTCCGGGCGTCGACAAGGTGCAGGGCGAGGCGCGCGACGGCTTCGCATCGGTGATCACGTTCTTCAAGTTCGGCAAGAACATGCAGGAGGCGACGACGGAGATCCGTGATGCGATCAACCTGAAGCGCAACGACCTGCCCGCCGAGATGAAGGAGCCGATTCTCCAGAAGTTCAATCCAACGGATCGTCCGGTCGTGCAGATCGCGATGTCGTCGAAGTCGCTCACGGCACCGCAGCTCACGCTGCTCGCCGATCCCGGCGTGACGCGTGAACTGCGCGCCATATCCGGTGTGGCGAAGGTCGACGTGACGGGTGGCGTGAAGCGCGAGATGATGGTGGAGCTTCGCCCCGCCGCATTGCAGGCCAACGACATCAGCGTGACGGAAGTCGTGGCCGCGCTGCAGCAGCAGAACCTCGCGGTGCCCGTGGGCAGTTTGACCGGTGTGCTCGACGAGCGCACCATCCGCCTCAGCGGTCGCCTCGAGGATGTGCAGGACTTCGCGAACATCGCGATCGTGCAGCGCGGCTCGCAGCTGATTCGTCTGGGTCAGGTCGCGAACATCCGGGATGGCACCGAGGAACAGCGCACCCTGGCCCTGCTGGACGGCGTGGACGCGGTGGGCCTGGAAGTGACCAAGTCCAGCGGATACAGCACCACCGAAGTCACGCAGAAGGTGATCGCGGCCATCGAGAAGATCCAGGCGACGCTGCCGACGGGCGTGGAGCTGAAGGTCATCAAGGATTCGGGCAAGCGCGTGGACGCCAGCGTCAAGAACGTGCAAGGCACGCTGATAGAAGGCGCGGCGCTGACCGTGCTGGTGGTGTTTCTCTTCCTCAATTCGTGGCGCTCCACCGTGATCACCGGCATGGCATTGCCGGTCTCCGTGATCGCGAGTTTCCTCGCCGTCTACGCCTTCGGTTTCACGCTCAACACGATGTCGCTGCTTGGCCTGTCGCTGGCCATCGGCATCCTGATCGACGACGCGATCGTGGTGCGCGAGAACATCGTGCGACATGTGGAGATGGGGAAGGACCACATGACTGCCGCTCGCGAGGGCACGGCGGAAATCGGCTTGGCCGTGGCCGCGACGACGTTCTCGATCGTGGCGGTGTTCGTGCCCATCGCATTCCTCGATGGTGAGGCAGGACAGTGGTTCAAGCCACTCGCGCTCACGATCGCCTGCTCGGTGCTGGTGTCGCTCTTCGTCAGTTTTTCGCTGGACCCCATGCTGTCGGCCTACTGGCCCGATCCGCACCAGTCCGAAAACCAGAAGTGGTGGATCACCAGGCAGCTCGACAAGTTCAACAACTGGTTCAACCGCACCACGCAGAAGTACCGTGGCGTGATTGCCTGGGCGCTCGATCATCGGCTGGCCATGATGATCCTCGCCGTCGGCGTGTTCTTCGCTGCATTCTCGCTGCCGATCTCCGGTGTGGTCGGCTTTGCCGTGGCCATGGGTTTGGTGCTGTTGGGTGTCTGGTTCGACACGCGCAAGTCGCTGCCGCTGGTGATGCGGGCCGGCGCGGGTGTGCTCTTCCTGGTGCTCGGCGTCGTGAGCATCGGTGCGCTGCCGTCGCTGGCGCAGTCCGTGCTTGGCGTGGAACGTGGCAAGGCGCTGCTCAACATCCGCAAGGTCGGCACGAGCTTCTTCCCGGGTGAGGACAATTCCGAGATCAACGTGAAGATCGAGACCCCGCCGGGCTCGAACCTCGACTACATGCGCCTGAAGGTGATGGAGGCCGGCCGCATCGCGAAGACGTATCCCGAAGCGGTGTTCACGTTCACCACCATTGGCGGCGCCAGCGGCGCAGTGGATGCCGGCAACGTGTACGTGAAGCTGCTGCCGAAGACAGAGCGCAAGTCGAAGGGCATGCGTTCGGCCGACGACGTGGCGACGCGGTTTCGCGTCGACATGGCGCGGATCGGCGGCGCGGTGGCCAGCGTGTACACGAACGACTTCAATGGCGATCAGAAGCAGATCCAGTTGCAGCTGCGAGGCAACGATGCACGCACGCTGCAGGCGTATGCGGAGCAGGTGCTGCCGAAGGTCGCCGCCGTGCCTGGCGCCGTGGACGTGAGCCTGAGCACGAAAGGGCAGAAGCCGGAGCTGACGGTGCAGGTTGACCGAGGGCTGGCCAGCTCGCTCGGCGTCAGCGTCGGGTCGGTGGCGCAGTCACTGCGGCCTGCATTTGCCGGTGTCGAAGCCGGCGACTGGGTCGACCCGATGGGCGAAACGCGCAAGGTGCGCGTGCGCTTCATTCCGGAGGCGCGTGAACGTCTGGTGGATCTCACGAACCTGCCGCTCGTGATTCCCGGCCGGAATGGCGCGCCGTCCACCACGTTGCCACTCGGCCAGATTGCCAAAGTCGAGCAGGGCCTTGGACCATCCATCATCAGCCATCTCGATCGCGACAAGCTGGTGACCGTGCAGGCCAACGTTGCTGGTCGACCCAACTCGGACGTGCTCGGAGACATCAACCGGATCTTCGCCGAGACGCCCATGCCACCGGGCGTGCAGCTCAGTCAGGGCGGTGACACGGAAAACCAGGCGAAGGTCTTCGGCTCCATCTTCGCCGCGCTCGGCATCGCGATCGTGCTGATGTACATGATTCTCGTGTTGCAGTTCGGCAGCTTCCTCGACCCGATCGCCATCCTGGTGTCGCTGCCGCTGTCGCTGGTCGGTGTGTTCGGCGCACTGGCCATCACGGGCATGACCATCAACCTGATGTCGCTGATCGGCGTGATCCTGCTGGCTGGTATCGTGGCGAAGAACGCGATCCTGCTCATCGACTTCGCGAAGTGGCAGCGCGAAGAGGCGGGTGTGCCGCTGCGTACGGCGCTGATCGAGGCCGGTGCTATCCGGCTGCGCCCGATCCTCATGACGACGTTCGCGCTGGTGGCTGGGATGTTGCCGATTGCGCTGGGTTCGGGTGAAGGGGCAGACTTCCGCAAGCCGCTCGGCGTCGCGGTGATCGGCGGCGTGATCACGTCCACGATCCTGACGCTGATCGTGGTGCCGACCATTTACGAGATCCTGGACAGCGTGCGGGCTTTCTTCGGCAGGCGTCTCGGGTTCAGCACGCCGATGACGGGTGAGCACAAGATTCCCGCTGGCCTCGCGCCGCAGCCGGTGATGGGCGACTGAGCTGTGAGTTGGTGAAGCATGTTCAACCGGGGTCGAGCTGTGTGCAGCCTGGCCCCGGTTTGTTTTGTGCGAATGGCGTGTGCATCACGTACGCTTTCTTTTTTGGCGCGTGACGGCATTGGTTCGTGCGTCGCGAACTGCACTCCACTCACACGGAGCCACCGAGGCACGGAGGGGTGCCGTGCGTGTGATGTGCTCCGCTCGCGGTGGGGTGTAGCCGTCGCCATGCTCCGTGTTGCACGAGGCTTCCATCGGATTCTGGAAGTGCGCGCGCGAGCAGCAGTTCCACAAGCAGTCGAGAGTGTCCCCACCGGTCGTCAGCCGCTGCCACCGCGATCGACTCCGCGGCTCCGAGTTTCCGTGTGAGGGGTTTTCCGTTCGCATCACACCGACGGCGTTGTCAGGGTTGCCGCTGCCCGTTCCCAGCCGCTGCCACCGCGATCGACTCCGCGGCTCCGCGTCTTCGTGTGAGGGATTCTCGGTTCGCAGAGCATTGACAGCGCGCTGCAACGGGCACTGTGCCGCAGCGCGTGACGCGTCGTAGATTCTCGCGTCGAAGCTGGTCAAATATCCCGTGCCCGCACGCCATGCCTGTTCGCGCCGCCGTTCCGTGGGTCGCACCGTTTGCGTTGTTCATGGTGCTGCTGGCCGTCATCAAGCCGCTTGGCATTCCGCAGCCGTGGAACGCGGCGCTCTGGATCGTGCTGCTGGTCGCAGCGCTGCTGGTGCTCAGTCGTGACGTGATCCAGTTGGTGCCAAAGCACTTCGTCATGTCGACCGTGATCGGTATCGGCGTGTTCCTGCTCTGGATCGCCCCTGAGGAGCTGTTTCCCGGATGGCGTACGCATTGGCTGTTCGACAATTCGGTGGTCGGACATCCCACGGCAGGACTGGCCATCGCGGAGCGTGGCGACATGCTGACGCTCTGGCTGCGGGCTGCACGCGCGGTGCTGCTGGTGCCGATTCTCGAGGAGCTGTTCTGGCGTGGGTGGCTGCCGCGTGCAGTGGATTCGTTTGATGACTTCAGGCTTCGCAAGCTCGGGAGTTTCACCACCCTGTCGTTCGTCGCGACCGCGCTGCTGTTCGCCAGCGAACATGGGTCGTACTGGGAAGTGGGCCTGCTGTGTGGTTTGATCTACAATGCGTGGATGGCGAAAACCGCATCCATCGCCGACCTCATCTGGACACATGCCGTCACCAACGGCTGTCTCTCCGCCTATGTCGTCTATGCGGGCAAGTGGCAATACTGGGCCTGATTCGCGTCGCACCGATGCCGCTGTACATACGTCGTTCTCAACCGGCTGCCCATCATGCGCAACGCTGACGAGATCGAGTACCGACTGATCGGTGATGACTTGCAGGCGGTCATCGTGACCCTGAACCCGGGGGAGGCCGTGACGGCCGAGGCGATCGCGATGATGTACAAGGCGAATTCACAGACCAAGTGCACCACCGTTCCGGCACGGCACGGTGACCTGTTCGGCAACGACTACGCCGAAGTCTGCTCGGCGCGATAACGGCAACGGCAACGGCAACTCTCCTCACACGGAGCCTCGGAGACGCAGAGAACGGCAACTGCAACTGCTACTGCAACCGCAACTCTTTTCACGCAGAGGCAACGAAGGCGCAGGGAAACTGCACTGACCGGAAAACGACGTTTCGCGAGCGCAGTTCCCACAGCTTCTTCTCAGCTCTCTCTGCTGCCCTGTTGTCTCTGCGTGAAAAGAGTTGTCGTTGCCTTTGTTGTTGCCGTTCTTCGTGGACTCGCGACTCCGTGTGAAAAAAGTTGTCGTTGCCTTTGTCGTTGCCGTTCTCCGTGGATCCGCGACTCCGTGCGAGAGGAGTTGCCGTTGCCGTTGACGTTGCCGTTGCCGTTGCCGGCGACGTTACAGCTGCCGTTGCAGACTATGATGCCCGCGCCGCCCGCTGCAGCTCCGACCACGCCAGCGCGACATGTTCGCGCGCCGTCAGGATGTTGCCGATCGCCAGCCGAAGCACGTGACGACCATGCAGCCGCGTGTGCGACAGGAACACGCGCCCTGCCGCGTTCACGTCAGCCAGGATGCGCGCGTTCATCGCGTCTGCATCGGCGTCGCTCATGCCCTCGGGGGCATGACGGAAGCAGACCAGCGAGAACGGCACCGGCGCACTCAGCGTCCATGCCGGATCGGCATCCACCCACGCGGCGAACTCGCGCGCCATCGCGCAATGATCGCGCAGCCGTGACGCAAGTCCATCGGTGCCGAAGGCGCGCATCACCATCCACAGCTTGAGCGCACGGAAGCGTCGTCCCAGCTGCACGCCGTAGTCCATGTAGTTCACCACCTGCTGATCGCGCGCCGTCACGAGATATTCGGCGACCAGCGAGAACGCGCTCCGCAACACGTCCTGATGCCGTGTCCAGAACGCGCTGCAATCCATGGTGGTGAACAGCCATTTGTGCGGATTGGTGACCATGCTGTCCGCGCGATCCACGCCAGCCAGGGCCCAGCGAAACTCCGGTGCGATGCCCATCACGCCCGCGTAGGCGGCGTCGACATGCAGCCAGACCTGCTCGCGCGCGCACAGGTCCGCGATCGCCGGCACCGGGTCCACGCTGGTCGTGCTGGTCGTACCGATCGTCGCCACCACGGCCAACGGACGCATGCCTGCCGCGCGATCGGCGGTCATCGCCGCCTCCAGCGCGTCCACACGCATGCGGAATGCATCGTCCACCGGAATCTTCACCACGTTGTCGCTGCCGATGCCCAGCGTGATGCACGCCTTGTCGATGGACGAGTGCGTTTGCTCGCTGCAGTACACACGGAGCACCGGCACGTCCACGCGGCCGGCCAGACCCTTTCGGCGCACGTCGTAGCCCGCGGCCTCACGGGCCGCCGCGATCGCGAGCAACGTGGACATGGATGCCGTGTCGGTGATCATGCCGAACCACGACGTTGCGTCGGGCAGCCCCATCGCGGTCCAGAGCCACTGCAGCACGCGCTCTTCCAGCTCGGTCGCGGCGGGACTGGTGACCCACAGCATCGCGTTGGCGTTCAGCCCCGATGTCAAGAATTCGCCCAGCAGTGATGGCACACTGGACGAGTTTGCGAAATAGGCGAAGAACGACGGGTGATGCCAGTGCGTGATGCCAGGCACGATGATCCGCTCCACGTCGCCAAGGATCGTCTCGAGCGGCTCGGCGACGCGTGGAGGGAGCGCGGGAAGCTGGTCCGCAATCGTGCCAGGCGTGACCTGGCTCAGTACCGGCGGCAGCGCGCCTGCGTCATGCAGCCGCTGGAAGAGCGTCAAGATTCGGTCGACGCCGGCTTCGAGCACGGCGGCGTCGAAGTCACCGGAGGCGGGCACGGGTGCGGTGAGCGGATTTGCGGTCGGGACAGTCATGCAGCGCAGTGTAGCAGCCCTCGACGCCGGGGCGGAGGGCCGTTCGGTTGGAAGACGATCGCGAATTTGCTCGGAGTCACCCCTCGCATCCCGAACTGGGCCGTTATACGTTTGGAGGCTACAGGAACCAGTACCCCGCGAGGAGCATCATGGCCGCTAAGGGCAAGCGCATCAACATCAAGTTGCGTAGCACGGAATCACCGTACACGTACCACAAGACCAAGAATGCGCGTCTGCATCCTGAGCGGATCGAGATGAAGAAGTACGATCCCGTCGTCAAGAAGCACGTGCTGTTCAAGGAAACCAAGTAAGTCACGGTGCCGCGCTACGCGCGGAGCCCGGCACCTGCGCCTTCACGGCTGCGGTGCCGGGCTCCTTTGCGTTGCAGCCGGAATCGCGCGTCGAACTCGTGACTGCTCATCCATGGGTCCTTGCTGCCTGCCTGCCATGCACATCGTTCTACGTTCCATGCGCCAACGCGCATACCTGATGCTCGGCGCGCTGCTGGTGGGCGCGCCCGTGGTGCAGGCGCAGGAGACGACACGCACGGGCCTGATCGACGGGCGCGTGCGATCGGGTCCCACGCAGCAGCCCATCGAAGGCGCGTCGATCCGCGTTGGCGGCACCGACATTGCCGCGGTCACCGGCGCGGATGGTCGCTTCACGCTGCGGGTCCCGGTCGGGGTGGTGCGGCTCGAGGTGCGCGCCATCGGCTTTGCACCGATCGTGCGCAGCGATGTCGTGGTGAGCGTCGGCAAGCCGACCACGGTGGTCATCGAGCTGCAGCCGCGCGTGGTGCAGCTGGCAACGGTGGATGTCGCGCCCAGCTATTTCGAGCCGACGCGCGAATCACCGGTCAGCACGCAACGGTTCACCGCCGAGGAGATTCGACGGACGCCGGGCGTACAGGAGGACGTGATTCGCGCGGTGAGCGTGCTGCCGGGTGTCGGCGTGACCACCGCCGGCCGTAACGACCTCGTGGTGCGTGGCGGCGCGCCATTCGAGAATCTCTTCGTGGTGGACAACATCGAGGTGCCGAACCTGAATCACTTCGGCACGCAGGGCTCCACCGGCGGTCCGGTGTCACTGATCCCCATCGAGTTCGTGAAGGACGCCGCGCTGAGCGCTGGCGGCTTCGGCGTTCGCTATGGCGACCGCACGTCCAGCGTGACGACGATCTCGCTGCGCGAAGGAAATCGCGCGAGGCGCGCGACGACGCTGAACCTCTCCGCCACGGGACTCGGTGCAATCGTCGAGGGCCCGCTGCCGAACGATGGCTCGCTGCTGGTGAGCGCGCGTCGCAGCTACCTGGACTTCGTGTTCAACGCGGTCGGCTTCCCGTTCATTCCGGCGTACACGGATGTGACGCTGAAGGCCGTGCAGCGGCCCAGCGCGCGTGACGAGCTGTCGTTCCTCTTCGTCGGTGCGCGCGACCGGATCACGTTCAAGAACACCGACGCTGATGACCGCTTCGAGAACTCCAGCGTGCTCGGGTCATCGCAAAACCAGTACATCGCCGGCGCGACCTGGAAGCGGCTGCTGCACAACGGCGTGCTGACCACGACACTCGGTCGCACGTGGAGCCGTTTCGACGCCGCGCAGCGCGACTCGTCCAACCCGCCGCAGCAGGTCTTCGGCGCGCAGTCCACTGAAGGCGAAACGTCGTTGCGCACCGACCTCACGCTGCAGCTCTCCGCACGCACGGAGCTCTCCGCCGGCCTGATCGCGAAGTATGCCGGCGCGCTGGACTACGACATCACGCTGCCCGGGGAGTTGCGTGTGGACCAGAATGGCGTGCCGCGAGCATTGCGCGTGGACACGTCGTTCACGGCGTTCCGTCAGGCGGGATATGTGCAGAGCAGCGTGCAGCTCACGGATCGCCTGCGCCTCACACTCGGTGTGCGCGGAGATTGGTACCAGTTCCTGCGCAACGAAATTCGCATCGCGCCGCGTGGTGCACTGGCCTGGAGCGTGGATGACGTGAACACGTTCACGCTCGCCGGCGGCCAATATTATCAGGCGCCGCAGCCGATCTGGCTGGTTGGTGACCCGGAGAACCGGCAGACGCTGCAGCCGTTGCGCGCCGACCAGGTGGTGGCGGGCTGGCAGCGGTTGCTTCGTCCCGACTTGAAGCTGCAGATCGAGACATACGGCAAGCGATACTCGGACTATCCGGCACGCGCATTTCGCCGCCGTGCCGTGTTGCAGCCAAGCGGTTTCGACGATGTGACGAACGACATTCCGTACGGACTGGAGCCGCTGGTCGCACAGGGTACCGGGTCGGTGCGTGGAGCCGAGGTGCTGCTGCAGAAGCGGCTCAGCGACGTGCCCGTCTACGGATTGATCAGCGCCAGCTACAATCGCACGCGGTTCCGGGGACTCGATGGCAGCAGCTCGATCGGCTCGTTCGATTCACCCATGGTCTTCAACGGCCTGCTTGGCTGGCGACCGAATGCGCGCTGGGAGTTCAGCGGTCGCGTGAGAGCGGCGGCGGGGCTTCCGACGACACCATTCCTGAGGACCGGGCAGCGTGACTTCACCCGCTACAACGATGGCGAGCGCCTGTCGCCGTTTTTCGCGCTCGACCTGCGAATCGATCGTCGCTTCGTGTTCCGCCGGTCGCAGCTGGTGACGTACATCGACGTGCAGAACGCGACCGCGCGAAAAAACGTCTCGCAGATCGCGTGGGATGCGCGGCGCCGGACGCCGGTGCCCAATGAGAGCATCGGGCTGCTGCCAAGCATCGGGATCAACTGGGAGTTCTGACGTCTCAGGCAGCGATGCGGGAACGGTGCGGCGAGATCGTCAGCGCCGCGCCGTTTGATTTTGTCGTGCGTTCATTCTGTCGCGTCCCACGCGCCCGGCATGTCAGAGCAGGTACGCGTCACCCGACTCGGCCAGGATGTACGCAATGTCCAGCCGTCCGACCATCGTGGAGAGCCGCTCGCGCAGCGGCAGTGGAACGGGGCAGGTGTCAGCGATCAGCAGGTGCAACTGTCGCATCGCCGTCAGGGTGTGCTCGTCGGCCGGTGTGTCCACCAGTGCAGTGGCCTGCGCGAGCGTCAGTGTCATCGAGTCGGGATGGTAGCGGCCGATGGCACGCACGATGGTCGTGGACGACGGATCGGGCTCGTTCGGCACCACCATCACCTGACGCGCGGCGATCGCAGGCAGGATATCGAGCAGGATGCCGGCCGCCGACTCGGCCGGTGCGGCGCAGAACCGCAGACTCTGGCGCTTGATGCCAAGGCGGCGGCGCAACGTGGCGCCCAGTCGGCCGATGGTTTGCGAATTGATCGCGAACGGCGGAGTATCGGCGCGCGCGTCGGCCAGTGCGCGGACCTGCGGCCCCGCATTCGCCATCGCGTCGAGCAACCGTACCGAGAGTCGCATGGGCAGCGCGGCTGGCGGCTCGTGCGGCATGCCGGGCGCGAGGTTCACGCCGACCAGCGGATTAGGACGCCAGATCAGCGGCGCACCGGAGTCCGTGACCAGTGGCCCTTCGGAAATACGACGATGGTCGCTGTAGGGCCAGTACACGAAACCGCCCATCACGGTAGCCAGCGCATCGACCACGCGCCCGATGCCGACGGCATCGCTGGCCAGGATGTCGTCGCGCCGCATGCCGGATCGCTGCAGCGCGGCAACGCGGAAGCGCACATGCTCCAGCAGCGACGCGCCGGCGACCATCAGGTCGCCACCCTCGTCGCGGCTTCGAGCCACGCAGACAGTGGGTGCCGGCGATGATTGCAGGATGGACGTCAACCGACGCTCGAGGCCCGATGGATCGTTTGCGGAACGGCGATCCGCACCGGGAAGTGATGGCTCATGCATACTGCGGTGGGCTTGGGGGCTGCGCAGAACATCGCGCTCGCTAGCCAGTATCGGCGCTGCGTTGGCGGCACTGCACGCAACTGCCTGTTTACCAGACATGGCCGGCTGGAACCTGTACGCGTACGCTGTCGTACAGGCTGTCGACGCCCAGCTCACCACCAGGCACCCATGATCATTTCTGCACTCTTCCTGCTGCTCCAGCAGCCCGCACCCGCCACGCCGGAACCTGTTCGCCGTCGTCCGGTCACCGCGGCGCTGCAGGCGAGCGCGTTCTCCGACAGTGCCACGCGGGCGCTCCTGCAGCTGGCGCGCCGCGCGCGCGTTTCGCAGGACTCGGCACTGCGCGGGTACGACGCGAAGACGCAGGCCCGCATCACAGTCAACCTTGGCACCTCGGTGCTGACGCGGAACCGGCTGCTCTTCCGCACCGAGAACGTGTCGAACGTGAAGTGGCGACGCGGACAGGGCATGTGGATCGAGCCGCTCGCATCGCGTACCACCGTGCCGATGTCGAAGAACGTGAACGTCAGTGGCGTGGCTGCATCGCTGATCCCGGTGCCGTATTTTCCTGGTCGCGAGCAGCTCTGGATTCCGAGCAGCGACGCGCGCATGGTACGTGGCGACGTGGACGAGACGGAGGGCTTCATACATCCGCTCGCGAGTGGCAGCGAGGCGTACTATCGCTACCGGATCGGCGATTCGCTGCGCATCACGCTGCCGACCGGCGACGGCATCACGCTGCGTGAGTTGAAGGTGATCGCGAGACGCCCGGAGTGGCGCAGCTTCGTCGGCAGCTTCTGGTTCGACACGCGCAGTGGATCGCTGGTGCGCGCGGCCTATCGGCTGTCGGCACCGCTTGAGATCTGGTCCGAGGCTGTTGCCGACGCGAAGAAGGAGCTCGAGGAAGCCGAACGTGACACCACGCCGCGCCGTGCCGCTCGCGTGAAGGCTGCGAAGGATGAAATGCCGCCGGCATTGGTGCGCGGCCTCATCAACCCGCTGCGCTTCGACATCAACCTGGTCACGGTGGAATACGCCCTGTACGAGGGCAGGTTCTGGCTTCCGCGCGTCAATCGTGCCGAGGGCACGTCGCAGCTGACTTTCCTGCGCACGCCGGTGCGGATCGAGGAGAGCTACAAGTACGACGACGTGGATGGCACCAGTCCGCTGCCGCCGATGCCGACGCTGGCGAGTGCGTCGCGCACCAGTCCCAGCATGCAGATCTGTGCACCGGCCTGCGAAGACGTGGTGACCGACGAGGTGAACGAGCTGCGCGAAACGCGTGCACGTCGACTTGCCGTGAAGGACTCGCTTTTGAAGGAGTATGGCCTGAAACCGGCGCTGCCGCTGGATACCACCGCGCTTGCGGTGCGCACACGCTACGTCGCCGACTCGCTGTACGACAGCCATCGCGACTCGCTCGTGGCGGCCGTTCGCAAGCAGCGCGCGGCAACACGCGACTCCCTGCTCGCTCTCGCCGGCAAGCCGGTACCCGTCGCGACCGACTCGTCACGCGCTGCGCGGAAGATGCGCGCCTATGGTGATTCGCTGGTGCGTGCATCCATCCGTACGGCACGGCGCGAGGTGCGTGACGCGGAGTGTGCTCGCAGCGGTGGCTATTACACGCGTATGGAGTCGCGGTACGAAGGCGCGCTACGGTACGCCGTGAAGCTGCCGTGCGATTCCACCACGCTCGCCACCTCGAAGGAGCTGCCGGATTCGCCGTATGATGCCAACGAGGCGGTGTTCTCGCAGCGTGACGCCGAGTCACTGGCGAGCACGCTGGGGCTCTCGCTGCAGCCGGCGTTCGGTCCGCAGCCGCTGCAGTTCGACGTCGGTCTCAGGCAGCAGCGCTACAATCGTGTGGAAGGACTTTCGCTTGGCGGTGAGGTGCGCTGGCCGCTTGGCCTTGGCTACACGGCATCAGGTGCGGCTCGCATCGGCGTGGCTGACTGGCAGCCCAACGGCGAGCTGCGGCTGGCGCGCACCAACGGGCGGACGACGATCCAGGCTGCGGCGTTTCGCCGCCTTGGCTACGTGAACGACTTCGGCGATCCGCTGTCCCTCGGCGCATCCATGGCGACGCTGCTCTATGGTCGTGATGAAGGGTTCTACTATCGCAAGTTGGGCGCGGAGTTCACGTGGGTGAAGGAGACGACGAAGGGACAGCTGCGGTGGCGCGCATTCGGTGAGCGACACGACGATGCGCGCAAGCGGTGGAACTTCAACCTCGCGAACGCTTTCAAGGATCGCCGCGTCATGCCGGACAACATCATCGCCGAGGAGGGAAGCATCGGTGGTGCGGCCGGCGAGTGGCGTGCGAGCTACGGCCTGGATCCGCGCGGCTGGAGCGTGAGCACCGACCTTCGCGGCGAGGCTGCTGGCGGCAACTTCAACTACGCGCGTTCACTCGGTGAGATCACGGTGTCACGCCCGTTGTTCTGGAAGTTTTCCGCCGCGCAGACGGCCAGCGCCGGCACGGCGACGAACAGCGTGCCACTGCAGCGCCAGTTCTTCATGGGTGGACTGCGCACGGTGCGCGGTCAGCTGGCGGGCACACGTGTGGGTGATACGTACTGGCTGTCACGCACCGAGCTTGGATTTGGCAACGTCGGTGCAAAGCGCACGGCGTTTCTGGATCTTGGCTGGGCCGGCGATCGCGCCGACGTCACGAGGCCGGGTCGTCCGATCTCGGGCTGGGGCTTTGGGTCATCCTTCGTGGACGGACTCGTTCGCGTCGACGCTGCGCGCGGCATCTACCCACGCAAAGGCACGCGCGTCGACCTTTCGCTTGGTGCGCGGTTTTAGGTCGGTGCCGGTACAGCGTGCGGCTCGGAGGGTGCGTGCGCAGAGTACGATCTTTCAATTCCGCTCACACGGAGCCGCGGTGCCGCGGAGGATTGTGCGACCATGCAATCCTCCATTCGCGCGAGTTGTTCATCAACAGATTTCTTTTGAACGGCATCACACCAGCAGCCGATGCTGTTCCTCCGCGGCTCCGAGTCTCCGTGTGAGCGGAGTTGACGATCTGCGAGCCACGCAGACAGCCTGGAGCCATGCGCACTGCTGACGGCCGCGCCTGACATGCCGCGTGCACCGAGACGGCGCACGACCGCAACACCGATGTCCGATGTGTCGCACGACGGCGCACCGCAGCTGCGCAGCGTGACGCATACGCACCCGGACTGGTCGAGGACGCGCGCGCAATTTCCTTTCACCGTGCCCACGATCGCGGCACTCGGTACGCTCGACCTCGATGCGCCGGTGATCTGTTTCGTGGGCGAGAACGGCTCGGGCAAGTCCACGCTGCTGGAGGCCATCGCGATCGCAGCGTCACTGCCGTCGGCTGGTGCGACCGGTCGTGCGCAGGACGATCCGACGCTGACCGAGCAGCTCTGGCTCTCGCGTGCGCTCACGCTCAGCTGGCGTTCGCGCAGCAACCGCGGATTCTTCTTGCGCGCCGAGGACTTTTTCGGATTCCAGAATCTGCTCAAGCGCGAGCGTGCGGAGTTCGTGGAGACACTGGCGCGCATGGAGGAGGAGTATGCGGACCGCTCGGCGCATGCAAAGGCGCTCGCCATGGGACCGGTGCGCGCCAGCCTGCAGGACATGGAGAATCGCTATGGTGCCGATCCTGATGCGCGGTCGCACGGCGAGGCGTTCCTGAACTTCTTTCAGCAGCGACTCGTACCGCGCGGGCTGTACCTGATGGACGAGCCCGAGGCTGCGCTCTCGCCCCAACGGCAGCTCGCGCTGCTGGCCATGATGTTCGACCTCGTGGCCGAGGGCGCGCAGTTCATCATCGCGACCCACTCACCACTGCTGCTCGCCTTTCCGGGTGCGAGAATTCATTCGTTCGACGAGACGCCGATCACCGAGGTCGCATGGGATCAGACGGAACATGTGCGCCTGACACGCGATTTTCTGGCAGATCCCGAACGATATCTGCGCAATTTACGCGGCTGACGAACAGCCCCAGTGCGCGTTCGCATCGTCAACGCTCATCGCACGGAGTCAGCGGAGACGCTCAACTGGAAAGGCCTCGCAAACTGCGATGCGCGTTCTGCGTTATGCGCAGCACAGACGAGAGCGGCGCGCGGTCTGCAGTGCAGTGTTCTACCGTGCATCCCAAGAACGCTGTTGCACGTCTCCGTGCATCTGCGGCTCCGTGCGAGCAGAGTTTGCGGTCTGCTGCACGCACGGAACCAGAATCAGCGCACCCGCAGCCGCCCTTCCGACATCAGCACGGCGCTGCCACCAACCCGCACCGCGGTAATCGCGGTTCCCACCTTGTCCACTTCGATCTCCAGCCTGCTCGGCCGGCCCATCTCGATGCCCTGCTGCGTGATCCAGCGCAGTGTGCCGGTGCGCGGTGTGCGGGCAGCGAGATATCCGCCAAGCGCGGCGTTGGCGCTGCCGGTCGCCGGATCTTCCGGTACGGCAACGCCCGGGCAGAACACGCGGCAGTGAATGTCCACGCCCGGTGTGTCGCTGATCGGTGCGAACACCAGCATCATGTCGGCCGAGGTGTTGCGGAAACTCCGCTCGAAAGGCTCCACCTGCACACGCGCACGCTCCACCGCGTCACGTGTCGCAACGGGCACGATCAGGAAGGGCAGTCCGCACGACGCGACGCGTGGCGCATGCGTCTCCAGCGGCAACAGGTCGGAGAGCTGCAGTCCCAGCGCCTCGCAAACCAGCGCCGGATCGAGCGGCGGTTCCTCGATCGGCATCTGCGCGACCGAGAGCTGTGCCCATTCCGGCACGCCGTCGCGCAGGCGCACGGTGACCGGCACCGGTCCCACGTTCTCGCCGAGCACGATCTGCACGTCGTCGCCGCCGGTCGTCACGTCGCCCGAGAAGACCAGCGCGATCGCCGTACCGACAGTGGGATGCCCCGCGAACGGCACCTCGCCGCCGGGCGTGAAGATGCGGACCCGTCGCGTCATCACGGCGTCTTCAGCCGGCAGGACGAACGTGGTTTCGGAGAAGTTGAATTCGCGCGTGACCTGCAGCATCTCGTCGCTGGTCAGGCCGCTGGCGTCGAGGATCACGGCCAGCTGATTGCCGCCGAAGCGCTGGTCGGTGAAGACGTCCAGCGTGAAATAGTGGACGAACAACGGCGAGCCCGAAGGCTCGCCGTTGCTGGTCATCGATGTCGATTCGCTCATTCGCCGAGAAACGGATACTGCCATTCCGTCGGCGGAACGAATGTCTCCTTGATGGAACGCGGGCTGACCCAGCGCATCAGGTTCATTTTGGAGCCGGCCTTGTCGTTGGTGCCCGAACCGCGTGCGCCGCCGAACGGCTGCTGCCCGACCACGGCGCCGGTCGGCTTGTCGTTGATGTAGAAGTTGCCGGCCGCGTTGCGCAGGATCGACATCGCGTCGAGCACCGCCTGCTTCTCGCGCGCCCAGACGGCGCCCGTGAGGGCGTACGGGCTGGTGGCGTCGACCAGCTGCAGCGTCTCCAGCCACTTGTCGTCATCGTAGACATAGGCCGTGACGATCGGGCCGAAAATCTCCTCGCTCAGCATGCGGTGCGACGGATCGTCGGTGCGCACGAGCGTGGGCTGCACGAAGTAGCCCACGTCACCATTCGACGTGCCGCCGGTGACGATCTCGCAGTCTCGCTGTGCGAGGGCGAGGTATTCCGTGTGCTTGTCGAAGGCGCGCTTGTCGATCACGGCGCCCATGAAATTCGTGAAGTCGCGCACGTCGCCCACCTTGATCTGGCTCGCCATCTGCGCCACATGATCACGCACCATGGGCCAGAGCGACTTTGGCACGTACACGCGACTGGCGGCCGAGCATTTCTGGCCCTGATACTCGAAGCCGCCGCGCACGATGGCCACGGCCAGCGCGATCGGGTCGGCCGACGGGTGCGCAACGATGAAATCCTTGCCGCCCGTCTCGCCCACGATGCGCGGGTAGCTGCGGTAGCCGCCCATGTTGCGGCCGATGGTCTCCCACATGCCGTTGAACACGCCGGTGCTGCCGGTGAAGTGCACGCCGGCGAGGTCGCGATGTGCGAGCAACGCATTCGAAATCTGCACTGCATCGCCCGGCAGGAAGTTGATCACGCCGGGCGGCAGGCCCGCTTCCTCGAGGATCTGCATCACGTACCACGCGGAGAGCATCGCCGTCGAGGCGGGCTTCCAGATGACCGTGTTGCCCATCAGCGCCGGCGCACCGGGCAGGTTGCCGCCGATCGCCGTGAAGTTGAATGGCGACACCGCGTACACGAAGCCTTCCAGCGGCCGGTAGTCGGACTGGTTCCAGGTGGCGCTGTTGCTGATCGGCTGCTCTGCGTAAAGCTCCTGCGCGAACGACACGTTGAAGCGCCAGAAGTCGATCAGTTCGCAGGCGGCGTCGATCTCGGCCTGATGCGCGGTCTTCGACTGGCCCAGCATCGTGGCGGCGTTCACCGTCTGGCGACGCGTGGTGGTGAGCAGCTCGGCCGCCTTCAGGAAGATGCCGGCGCGATCCTCCCAGCTCCAGGACGCCCACTCCTTCCCTGCGGCCGCGGCGGCTGCGATGGCGCCAGCAATCTCCGCGTCGCCGGCCTTGTGAAAGTCGGCCACCACGTGGCTGTGTGCATGAGGCATGACCTGCGTGGCGGTGTTGCCCGTGTGGATCCGCTTGCCGCCGATGACGAGCGGGATCTCCACACGCTCGGTGGACATGCTGGCGAGGCGTGCCTGCAGTTCCGACCGCTCGGGCGAGCCCGGTGCGTAGTGCTTGACCGGCTCGTTGACCGGTGCGGGAATCCGGCGCGAGCCGGCGAACTGCGAGGCACCGACTGGCGCGACGAGGGGTGACGTCATGATGTGCGGAGTGGAGTTGGCAGTTGGCCACGCGGCGCATGCCCGGCCGGTTCGGCAAAGCTAGCGCGGTGCAGCGGCGGAGATCGCGTAGATTGGCCGCATGCCGGCTTTGTGCAGCAGTGTGTTTCGAGGTGTGCTTGCGACGGTGCTGGTCGCCGGTTGTTCGTGGGATGCGCCACCGGTGGAGTGGCAGGCGCCGACGCCGATCGCTTCCGGCGTGGACTCGGCCGCGCAGTATGCTGCCCGCTGGACTCCGGGCGCGACGCCGGAGGTGGTCGTCGCGCGTGGAGACACCACGCCGGCGCCCGCGGGGGTCGGCGTTCCGAACGACATCCGGGGTTGCCCAGGATCATACGTCACGGCGCCGCTGGTCCGTGGCCGGCAGTGGTCCGCCTGGTGGGCAATCCGCAACGACAGCAGTGCGTCGCTGCTCTCCGAGGAGCGCGATTCCAGCGGCGCGGCGGTGCAGCGCGTGGTCGTCGATTCCGTGGACAAGGCGCTGCTCGGCTGCGCGAGGCCCGCACCGGCAATCAGCGTGGACAGCGTGAACGGCTACGTGCATGTCGCCTACTACATGGTGGCACCGGAAGGGCCGGGATTGTTCTACTCGCACCTCATGGATCCGCGCCTCCGTCGCTTCGAGGCGCCGATGGCCATCGTGTATGGCGAGAAGCCGGTGCAGGTCACGGTGGCGAGCCGTGGTGACACCGTCGCGGTGGCGTATGAAGATCCCAACAGTGCGCTGGGGCGCATCGCGCTCAGCATGTCGCTCACGGCGGGCCACCTGTTCGAACAGACGGCGCGGCTGATTCCGGTCAGCACCAGCTCGCAGCAGGCGTCGGCACCGCAGATCGTGCGACTGCAGGGCGGCCAGCTGTGGGTCGGCTGGACGGAAGACTCGCAATCCGGCAGCGCATTCCTGCTGCGTCGCGCGCGCATCGTGACGCGCTGAGTGCATGCTGCCGCGCACGTTGACCCTTCGACACGCACACCCATGCCACGACTGATCGGCGCACACACGATCGACATCGGCGGCATTCCGATGGCAGCACGCCGCGCGGGCAACGCCGGTATGACCGCCCTGCAGATTTTCAGCGCGATTCCCAAGTATTACAACGAGAAAGCGGGTGTGAAGCCGGAACGGGTGACGGCGTTTCACGCAGCGCTCGCAGAGGCGGGTATCGCGCGCACGGCCGTGATCGTGCACGCCGGCTACGTGCTGAACTGCGCGACGCCGGATGCGGAGAAGTGGGAGCGTGCCGCGACCGCACTGACGAAGGAACTGGAACGCAGCACCACCCTGCAGGTACGTGGTGTCTGCTTTCATCCCGGTGCCGCAACCGACAATGATCGCGACGCAGGAGTGGCACGCGTCGCGACGGCCATGACGCGTGCCCTGGAGACGGTGGACGGCGCGACGAAGCTGCTCGTCGAGAACAGCGCCGGCGCCGGCAACACGATCGGGCGCACGGTACAGGAGGTCGCGGGTATCCTCACCTCGCTGCCACCATCGCTGCGCGCACGAGCGGGCTACGGCCTGGATACCTGCCACCTGTTCGCCTCGGGCTACGATATCAGCGCCTCGGAGAACGCATGCATCGGCGTGCTGGATGCGTTCGAACAGGCATGTGGCGAGCCGCCCTCGTTCCTGCACCTGAACGACAGCCTCGGCACGCTTGGATCGAACAGGGATCGACACATGCTGCTGGGCGAGGGCGAGATCGGCATCGATGCGTTCCGGTGGCTGCTCGGTGACCCGCGCACCCGCGACATCCCGCTGCTGCTGGAAACACCGCAGGCCATCGAGATGCTCGCCGAGGACGACGCCAGCGCCGATCCGGATGACGAGCGGATGGTCACGTTGCTCCGGTCGTTCGACGCAGCGCCCTGACGCTCCTGCCGCACGAGTGGGTGCAGCTGCTGTTGCGCCCGGGTAGCCAGTGTGTACCTTCCCGCCCGTCATGGTCATTTCGTTCGGCAGTCGCCGTCGTCTGCCACGATGAGCGCGCGAGTCTCGCTCCACGTCATCGGCGAGCGTCGCTCGCCCCTCCCTCAGTCCCGAGGATCTGCGATGCCCCCTGCGAAGAAGGCTGCCGCAACGAAGGCGCCGGCCACGAAGGCCGCTGCCAAGGCACCTGCGAAGACGGCTGCCGCCAAGGCGCCGGCCGCAAAGAAGAGCGCCACGGCGTTCAACAAGTCAATGACCATCAGCCCGGAACTGGCTGCCGTCATTGGCCCGAATCCGCGCCCGCGCACCGAAGTCACCAAGGACATCTGGGACTACATCAAGAAGAACAACCTGCAGAAGCCCACGGACAAGCGGACCATCGTGGCCGATGCCATGCTCAAGGCCGTGTTCGGCGGCAAGTCGAGCGTGACCATGTTTGAAATGACGGCTCTCGTGTCGAAGCACCTGAGCTGAATCGAATCACCCGCCAGCTGGCGGGTTATCTTTTGCTGGACCGGATCGAGGGCATGTCCTCCTGGGGGCAGGCCCTCGATTGTGTTTCATCCCGCCGTTCACGCCCGTTACCGCTGCATCGAAATCCCGTGGCTGCCGACCAGAACTCCAGTTCCGCCCCGCCATCGAAGGTCGTCGCCGCTGCGCGCGGCACGCGCGGCACCAGCGCTGCCAAGTCGTCGGTCACCGAAGGATTGAAGGGCTGGATCGTTCCGATCCTCATCTTCTTCGTCATCAGGATCTTCTTCTTCCAGGCTTACCGCATCCCGTCGCCCAGCATGGAGCCGGAGATGATGGTCGGTGACTGGTTGTTCGTGAACAACCTGGTGTACGGCCCCAACATTCCGTTCACCGACCTCACGCTGCCCGGCTACGCCGAGCCTGTGCGCAAGGACATCGTCGTCTTCAAGTCGCCGTACCAGGCGGACGAGGCGCAGGTCGGCAACGAGCCGCAGCCCACGCTGGTGAAGCGGCTCTGGGGCACGCCTGGCGACACGATTTTCATGCGCGACGGCGTGGTGCACGTGAACGGCACGCCGTTTCCGCAGCGCGCCGACGAAAGCACGAGCAAGCTCGGCGCCGACGAACCGCACCCGCTTTTCGAATGGCAGCATCGTGTCGAAGTGAAGGGCTCGCGATTCGGTGAGCCGCCTGCCGTGCCGACGCACGACAATTGGGGCCCGCTCGTGATCCCCGCCGGTCACCTCTTCATGCTCGGCGACAATCGCTACGAGTCGAAGGACAGCCGGTACTGGGGTATCGTGCCGCGCGGCAACCTGCGCGGCCGCCCCATCTTCGTGTACTACAGCTACAATGCCGCCGATTCCGATCGCGCGCTGCCATTCATCACCGATATCCGCTGGTCGCGCATCGGACACGTGTTCCGCTGACGGAACGCATCGCGCCCATTCGCCGCCTGACGCTGCTCGGCGTCGTGGCGCTGGCGGTGGGGAACATGGTCGGCACGTCGATCTGGACGTTGCCGGCCACGATGGCGAAGGCTGCAGGACCGCTCGCACTGGCCGCATGGGCAATCACCGCCGTCGGCTATTTCTTCATTGCGCGCACCTACTCGCGACTCGGGACACGCTGGCCCAGGACCGGTGGCCCGTACGTGTATGTGCGTGAGGCGTTCGGCGACTTCGCCGGATTCCAGACGGTGTGGAGTTACTGGCTCAGCGCCACCATCGGCAACGCGGCGATCGTGACCGCAGTGATCGGCTACGCGACGGGATTCAGCGAGTCGTTCCGCGAGTCACCGATGCAGCAGTTCATGCTGGCGCAGCTGCTGCTGTGGGGATTCTGCGCGCTGAACACCATCGGCGTGCAGCACGGATCACGGCTGCAGGTGGCGTTGATGTTCCTCACCGTGGTGCCGCTCGTCATCGGTGCACTAATCGCGTTGCCGCAAATCCGCATCGCGAACCTGACGCCGTTCGCACCGCAGGGCTGGGGCGCTCTGGCGCCGGCATGCGCGCTGGTGGTGTGGGCGTTTTCGGGCGTCGAATCGGCAACCGTGCCCGCGGACGAGGTGCGCGGCTCGGCGGAGACCCTCGGACGCGGCACGATGCTTGGTTACTGGATCGCGACGGCGGTGTTCCTGCTGACGGCGCTGATGGTGATCGGCACCGTACCGACGGGTGAACTGGCAGAGAGTCCTCGCCCGATCGCTGTGGCGATGGCGCGCGCGGTCGGACCGTGGGCTGCCATTGCGATCGGCATCGTCGCACTGGGCTCCAATCTCGCCACGCTCAATGGATGGGTGCTGATGGCGGGACGCATTCCCGTAACCGCGGCGCAGGACGGATTGTTCTTTCCGCCGCTCGGTCGCCTGCATCCACGCTTCGCTACTCCACACGTTGCGATGATCGTCGGCACGCTGATCCCCAGTGCGCTGCTGCTGCTCTACTTCTCGCAGTCGCTGCTCGGCGTCTTCAGCTTCGTGGCGCTACTCGCGATCCTGACCACGCTGCTGCCGCATCTGTACACCTGCGCGGCCGAGCTGCTGCTCGTGCGTCGTTTTCCCGAGCGTTACACTACGGAAAGTGCGACGCGCGTGACGGTCGAGGCGACCATCGGCTTCGTGTTCGTGCTCTGGACGATGTACGGCGTCGGGCCGCAGTCGGCGATGTGGGGCTTTCTGGCAATCGTCGCCGGCACGCCGCTTTACGTCTGGCTGAAGCGCGATGCGACCACGCACTGAGTTCTGCAGCACATCACCCTGTCACCACTCTCGGTCATGAAGCGCCACCTCGCATGCCTGATGCTGGCGGTTGCGACTTGTACGGCCAGCGTGCAGGCCCAGGTCATGTCGGCAGTGCGCACGGGTCGTGTCGAGCCGGTGCGATTCTGGTCGCAGGCACTCGGCATCACGAAGACGATGGTTGTGTACCTGCCGCCGTCGTACGACGCGAGCACTGCGGCAACGCGTCGCTATCCGGTGGCGGTGTACCTGCACGGGAGCTGGGGCAGCGAGACCGACTGGACGGTACAGGGCGCGCTGGCCCACACGATGGACTCGCTCGTGGCGGTGGGCATGCGCGAGATGATCGTGGTGATGCCCGATGGCGACGACGGGTGGTGGACCACATGGCATGCCTTGAACGACGTGGCGGCATGCCGTCGCACGCCACGCCAGGAGAATGCCGACACCTACTGCGTGCCCTGGCCCAAGTACGACGACTACGTGGTGCATGACGTGCTGGCGTTCACCGACGCGGCATTTCGCACATTGCCGCGTCGCGAGTCGCGCGCCATCGCGGGGCTGAGCATGGGCGGCTATGGCGCGATCAGCATCGCCGCGCGCAATCCGCTGACATTCTCCGTCGCCGCGAGTCACAGCGGCGTGCTGCGACCGGCACTCATGACCGACAGCAGCACGGTGTCGACGACCGGCAGGGTGACGATGCGCGATGCACGCACGCGCGACGAGCTGCGCACCGCCTCGGGCGCACGCTGGACGAGAATGGAGCCCGCATTCGGCGCCGATTCCGTGTCGTGGATCGCGCGCGACCCCACACACCTGGTGCAGCAGTTGCTCCGGCGCGGCGATCCGCTGCCGTCGCTGTTCGTGGACGTCGGAACGGAAGATCAGCTGCTGCCCATGAGCCGCTCGTTCCGCGAGAACATGCAGGCTCTGCATGTGCCGCTGACGTACGCCGAGTGGAGCGGTCGGCATGACTGGGTCTATTGGCGCGCGCACCTGCCGGAGAGCCTGCGCTTCATCGCCGAGCGGCTCGCGCCGTAGGGCCTCGCATCGCCCGTTTCCCGCCGCGCCGGTGCCACAACTGACGTGGTGAACCTCGGCCCAGGCAGCAGAAAGCACCCCCTGCCTATGCCGTCATGTCGCGCATCGCCTTCCGTCTGACGCGCTCGGTCGTCAACTTGCGCTCATGGTCCGCTTCGCGCCTCCGGCCACCGGAGTCTGGGACGCCTACGAGGCGAGTGCTGTGCGCAAGTTCAGCCGGTCGCTCGTCGCGATGGCAGTGCTCACGGGCGTCGCGTGGCGACTCTGCCGTGCGCTTTTCCTGGGCACGGGTCCCACTGACTCGCCGCTCTTTTTCGGCTCGGTCATCGCGCTTGGTGTGCTGGTGTTCTTCGGTATGGCGACGCTTCACCTGGGCAACTTTCCGCTCAAGCGCTGGCTCTGGCGGGTGCCTGTATTCGCGCTGGTCGAATGTGTCGCCGAAGTCTCGATGTCGGCGCTGCTGATCTTTCTCGCGCGCGAGCCGTACGGCAGCACGCTGGCCACCTGGAGTGATCTTGGCAGCATCGCCGCGAAGGTGGTCAGCTGGCACGTCGTGGCACTGACCATTTATGCCGGCATCCTTGCGATCGTGGTGCAGGGCATCCGTCGTTCCGTCAGGGCGGCCGGCGACACCGTGATCGACGATCCGAAGGACGATCGGTAGGACGTCAGCCGCACGACCAGCAGCAGAACGGACCGTACACGACTCACGTTTTTCGACACAGGAGCTTTCCCCATGCGCCGCGCCGCACATCGCCTCATGCTTGCGGCCAGCCTGCTGGCCACGCCGCTCGTCGCACAGGTCGGGCCGCATCTTCAGGGCAGCGACGCGCGCCGTCCCCTCGGTACGCAGAAGGAATGGGCCGCGGCACAGCAGCAGTGGCTCACGCTGCGCATGGAGCGCACGCTGCCCGCGTTGATGAAACGCGACAGCGTGGACATGTGGATCGTGCCGATGCGCGAGTACAACGAGGATCCGGTGTTCTCGTCGATCGTGTCGCCCACCACGCTCAATGCGCGCCGACGCACCATCTACGTCTTCCACGATCTCGGTGGTGACAAGGGCATCGAGCGACTCGCACTCGGCGGCACGTCGCAGGGAGGCGTCTACACGGCGGTGCGCTCGCAGATCGCCGCCACCAACGTCAGCTCCGGCCGCACGACCGCCGAACTCTGGGGCTCGGCGCAGTGGGACGTGCTCACGAAGGTCATCCTGGACCGCAAGCCGAAGCGCATCGCGCTGAACATCGACACGACCTTTGCCTTCGCTGATGGGCTGACACTTGGTGAGTACACGGGCATGCTGTCGCGCGAGGTGCTGAAGCCGGTTGGCGACTGGCGTCCGGAGATCGTGACTGCAGGTCGTTTGGCCGTCGACCTGATCGCGATCCGGCAGCCTGAGGAAGAGGCGACGTTCACGCGAATGAACCGCCTCACCTGGGACATCATCGAGGAGGCGTTCTCGGGGCGCGTCATCACGCCCGGTGTCACGCGCACCAGCGACGTGGTCTGGTGGATGCGCCAGCGCATGGCGGATTACGGGCTCACGACCTGGTTCCACCCGTCGGTCGATGTGCAGCGCCGCGGATCCACCGATCAGCAGCTCGGCGACGACCCCGTGATCCAGAAGGGCGACGTGCTGCATTGCGACTTCGGGATCACGGCGATGCGCCTGAACACCGACACGCAGCACATGGGCTACGTGCTGAAGGATGGCGAGACCGAGGTGCCGGTCGGCCTGCGCGCCGCGCTGGCAACCACGAATCGCCTGCAGGACATCGTGTTCTCGGAAATCAAGGCGGGCCGCAGCGGCAACGAGGTGCTGCAGTCATCGCGGCAGCGGATGACGCGCGACAGCATCGTGGGCACCATCTACTCGCATCCGATCGGGATGCATGGGCATGGCGCCGGCCCGCTGATCGGGTTGTGGGACTATCAGGATGGCGTGCCGGGTCGCGGCGACCATGTGATGCAGCCCGGCACCTGGTTCTCCATCGAGCTGCAGTCGGCCTCGAAGGTGCCGGAGTGGGGCAACCAGCTGGTGCGCGTGGGGCAGGAAGAAGATGTGATTCTCGATGGGGCCGGCGTGGTGCGCTGGGGGTATCAGCGGCAGACGCGGTTTCACCTCGTGAAGCGGTCGACAGCCGCCGGTGCAGCCGGCAATCGCTGAGCCAGCCCAACGGTGGCGGTGTAACTTTGGGGCAGTGGTCGTCGGACTTCCTGACGACCGGGTTTGATCGGGATCGTCATGCGGAAAAAGAACAAGGAACTGATCGTCGTCGGCGACCGGGTGCTCGTTTCCATTCAGGAGGGAGAGGAGCGTTCGTCGGTGGGCCTGTACCTGCCGCCGACTGCCGTGGACAATCAGGCGGTGCAGGGCGGTCGCATCGTCGCGACGGGTCCCGGCCTGCCGATGCCGGACCTGGCGTCGCAGGACAGCGACGAGCCGTGGAAGAACGCGCAGCCGGGACCGGGCGGTGCGCGACATGTCCCGATGCAGGCACGAAAGGGCGATTACGCGCTGTTCTTCCGCAAGGCGAGTGTGGAAATCACCTTCGAGAACGAGCGATACCTGGTGGTGCCGCAAGCCGCCATCCTGGCGCTGGTTCGCGACACGAACGTAGCCGACGACATCCTGTTCTAGTCTGTCGCTGCTCATTCACTTTCTGGCAGGAGCTGGACCTATGTACGACGAACGTTTCATTGCCCCGATGCGCGCCGAGCTGACCGATCTCGGTGTGCAGGAATTGAAGAGCGCAGCCGATGTCGACCAGGCGCTGAAAAGTGCCGACGGTACGACGCTGGTAGTGGTCAACAGCATGTGCGGCTGCGCAGCCCGGAACGCGCGCCCCGCGATCAAGACGGCGCTGGCTCACACGGCCACGCCCGACAAGAGTGTGACGGTTTTCGCCGGTCAGGACCCCGAGCCGACGCAGGCCGCCCGCAGCTACATGACGGGTTACCGCCCGAGCAGCCCGAGCATCGCGCTGATGAAGGACGGCAAGGTGGTGTTCATGCTGGAGCGTCACCAGATCGAAGGCCGCACCGCAGACGAGATTTCGCACGACCTCGTGGGGGCGTTCGACCAGTATTGCGCCTGACTCGGCGTCCTTGAACTGCCGCGCACCATCGTTCGACAGCTCCGCGGCTGAACTCCGCTCACACGGAGCCGCGGAGGCACGGAGAGACAAGCTCTTGTTTGCCGTCACCGCGGAGTGACTATCAGAAGCAGTTAAAGCTGTAGGGGCTGCGTTTACACGAACGCAGTTCCCACAGCTTTTTTTCCGTCGAGACGCAGGGCGTCGAGACGCGCGCGAGCCCTGTGTGCCTCCGGCTCCGTGTGAGCGGAGTAAGACGTTGCCCGTGCGACGGCTTCCGAGTCACGCCACGAACGCCTTGCTACACATGCCGCGCGAAGAACGCCGACAGCGCAGTCGTGCATCAGGCGTAGCGCAGCCACTTGAACAGCTCGCGCACCGTGGGTCGCTTGCCGTACATCAGCAGGCCCACGCGATAGATGCGCGCCGAGAACCAGATCGCGGCCAGGCAGGCCACCACCATGCCGATCATGCTCACTGCAATCTCCCACGCCGGCACGGCGATGAGGCTCATGCGCATGGGCATCATGATCGGCGCAGCGAACGGCAGCATCGACATCACCGAGGCCAGCGTGCTTTGCGGCGCCAGTGCGACGGGCTGGATGAAGATCGCGCTCACGATCAGCAGCATCGCGACCGGCGTCGCGGCCTGCTGCGCCTCGGACTCACTGTTCACCGTGCTGCCCACTGCGGCATACAGGCACGAATAGAAGACGTAGCCCGCGACGAAGAAGAAGAGCACCGCGCCAATGAGGCCGAACGAGAAGCTGGGCAGTCCCGACATCAGCTCGCTGGAGGTCCGCGCGCTGGCGGCGGCGTTGTCACCCGTTACGCTCCGCTTCACCAGCATCGGCACCACGTTGGCGCCGAGCCATGCCGAGCTGCCGATCCAGACGCCGAGCTGCGTCATCGCCACGGCACCAATGCCGATGATCTTGCCGGCCAGCAGGATCTCGGGGCGTACGCTGCTGATCACCACCTCGGCCACGCGTGTGGTCTTCTCCTCGATCACGCTGCGCAACACCGTCTGTCCGTACAGCAGCAGTACGATGTAGAGCAGGAACGCCACCAGCAGGCCCACGATCGCGCCGCCCACACCGGACTTCTCGCGGCCCTTGCTGCTCAGCTGCGTCTTGTCGAGCTGCACGTTGAACTTGGTCAGCGAATCAATGCGCGCGGCACTGATGCCGGCACCTTCCAGCCGCAGCTCGAGCAGCGCTTTCTGCACGGCATCGTCCATGCGCCGCATGTCCGGCACGGTGGACGTGTTGCGCCCCGTGTACCGCGCCGCACGTCCGCTCATCGTGGCGGTGTCCAGGATCAGGTATCCCTGCCGTTGCTCGGCGATGATCGCCTTGGTGGCCAGCGATTCGGCGGCCGCAATTTCCTGCAGCGGAACCGTCGTCACGACTGGCTTGACGGCTACTGTATCCTGCAGCGCCTGTGCGACGCGTTCGCCCAGTGCGGCACCGGTCGCATCGATGATCGTGATGTTCGACGACGACGGTGAGGCCTTCGTGCGCGAGACGAACAGCACCGGGATCACCGTCATCGCCAGAAACAGCAGCGGGCCCAATAGCGTCGCGATGACGAACCACTTCGTGCGGACGCGTTCCAGGTACTCGCGCCGGATGATCGCCTTGAGCTTACCCATGTCCACTCATCCCCGCTTCGACTCCGGTGGCCCCGACCTTCTCGAGAAAGATGCGATGCAGCGATGGCTGCACACGCTCGAACCGCTGCAGTGACGCGCCGGCGTGCACGAGTCGCTGCAGCAGCTCGCTGCTCGATGCGCCGTCGGCCAGTTCCAGCTCCAGGAAGCGATTCTGGTCGTCCATGCTCGCGATCAGCGTCGTGTCGCGCAGGATCGCGTCGACCGCCGAACCGGGTGCGCCGTCGAACGAGACCGCGACCGTGCGGCCTGCATGCGCCGCCTTCACGTCGGAGACGGCGCCGTCCAGCACCTTCTGCCCCTGCGCAATGATGCAGATCGAGTCGCAGAGCTTCTCGGCATTGTCCATGATGTGCGTACTGAAGATCACGGTCTTCCCGCGCGCCTTCAGTTCCACGACCGTGTCCTTCAGCGCCTGCGCGTTGATCGGATCCAGTCCGCTGAACGGTTCGTCCAGGATCACGAGATCGGGATCGTGGATCAGCGTGCCGATGAACTGCACCTTCTGCTGCATGCCGCGACTGAGTTCGTCCACCTTCGAGTTTCCCCAGTCCTTGTCGGCGGTCTTCAGCGACATGCGCTCCATCCACGCCTCGATGCGCCGCTCCGCTTCGCTGCCGTCGATGCCCTTGAGCTCCGCCAGGAATTTCAGAACGTCGCGCACCTTCATCTTCTTGTAGAGGCCACGCTCCTCGGGCAGGTAGCCCACGCGATCCAGCACGCCCGTGTCGGTGTGTCGCTTGCCGAAGAGCGTGATAGTGCCTTCGTCGGGCGCGATGATGTCCAGAATCATGCGGATCGTGGTCGTCTTGCCGGCCCCGTTGGGGCCCAGCAGTCCGTACACGGCGCCGCGCGGCACTTGCAGCGAGAGGTCACGAACCGCGACATGCTCGGCATATCGCTTCGTGACGCCGCGGATATCTATTGCCAGGTCAACCATGAGGGGCGAAAGGAGTCGCAGGGATGATCGCGAGGAAACTGGCGCGAATCGGAACAGTTCGGTCGTGCAGGTGAATCTACGTATGCTCGGCGTGCCTGTTTCGACCGGTGCGCACGGACGTGGCGCTGACGTCGCACCGGCAAACATGCGTTGCCTGACGGCGGCACGCTCATCGTGAGCCGCGGCGTGCGCGCGAGCACGGTACCTATCGCTGCGACTGTCCCGTCGACCGTTTGCTGGTGCGCCTGCACGGGCCCGACACCGTAGGTTGGTATGATGATCATTCCTGTTCGCCGGGTGGTGACGACGCTCCTGCTGTGCGGCGCCTGGGGCTGCGGTGCGAGGGACGTGGCGCCGGAACGCCAGCTCACGGTCTTCGCCGCCGGCAGCCTCGCACGACCGCTGCGCGAGGCACTGGATTCACTCGCTGCCGCGGGTGGACCCAAGGTGCGGATGGAGATCATGGGCTCCCGCGAATTGCTTCGATCCGTGATTGCGCTGCGTCGCACGCCGGACCTGATCGTGACTGCCGACGCGGACGAGCTGGAACGGTTGCTCATCCCGCAATACGTGATGTCCGCCACCACCTTCGCGCGCAATCGCGTGGTGCTGGCGCTGTCGCGCCGCCTGCCGACGACCGACACGATCACGGCCGCCAACTGGGCCGATGTGGTCAGCACGGGCCGGCTTCGCGTGGCGCGGGCCGATCCCGCGCGCGCACCACTTGGCTATCGCACGCAGATGGTCTGGCAGCTGGCCGAACTGGAGCTCGATCGGCCGGGGCTCGCGGCTAAACTGGCATCCGCGTCACCCGCCTCGCTGCTTCGCGGCAACGAGGCGGATCTCGCGGCGCTGCTGGAAAGCGGCGACGCCGACGCGGCCTGGTGCTATGAGTCGCTGGCCCGCGCACTGAAGCTGCCGTACGTGCGCATCGGTGATCGTCTCGACTTCGGAACCGAGAGTGACTCTGCTTCATATCGCCGCGCGTCGGTCGCGATCACTGGCGAGATGCCCAACGAGCCGATCACGATTCGTGGCATGCCGATCCGGTATGCCATGGCTGCCGTCAGCAACGGACCTGACCTGATCCAGGCCACGGTGCTCGCCGCTCGACTGCTGGACTCCACCAGCGTGCGCATCATGCGTCGCGCCGGACTGGATGTGCTGGGTACGCCGCGCGTGGTGGCGGTCCCCTCCCGGATCGTACTGCCGCAGTGACCGCGTCCCTGTCACGCGTGCTGCTGACAGCCGTCGCGACACTGCTCGGATCATTGCTCGTGCTGTCGCTGGTGCTGCCGACCGGCACGCTGGTGGCCGGCGCAGGGTTCGCGGGCCTGGCCGGCGCATTTGCCGACCGCGAGGTGCTGCAGGCAATCGGGCTCACCATGCTGTGTGCGACGCTGGCGACGGTGCTCGCAGTGCTCGGCGGCATTCCGGTGGCATACCTGCTCGCGCGCGTGCCATTTCGCGGACGGGCATTGGTGGAAGCACTGCTCGAGCTGCCACTCGTCATTCCGCACCCGGTGATTGGCATGGCACTGCTGCTGGCGATGGGTCGCGAGAGCGCGGTGGGTGCGCTACTCGCACCGGTCGGGCTGTCGGTGGTGAACTCACCGCTCGGCATCGTGGTCGCGATGCTGGTGGTGAGTGCGCCGCTGTTCATCCTCGGCGCTCGCGAGAGCATTGCACGCGTGGATGCGCGACTGGAAGCGGTGGCGCGCACGCTGGGCGATGATCGCGTGATGGCGATTCGTCGCGTGACGCTGCCGCTGGCCCGCAACGGCATCGTGAACGCCGGCACGACGATGTGGGCGCGCGCGACCAGCGAATTCGGCGCCATCGTCATCGTGACGTATCATCCGCGTGTGGCGAGCGTGCTGGCGTACGATCGCTATGTCACGTACGGCTTGCGATCGGTGCTGCCCGTGGCAGCCGCGCTGGTGTGCGTGGCGCTCGGCGTACTGCTGATGATCCGCATGGCACGCCGGCCGGAGCGCGCATGATCGACATCACCTTGCTCACGGTTCGCGTTGCAGGTTTCACGCTTGACGGCGCGTCGTTTCGCGTGCCGGCGGGCGGCGTTGGCGTGGTGACCGGGCCCACCGGTGCCGGCAAGACCACGCTGCTCGAAACCATTGCCGGCGTGCGCCCGCTGAGCAGCGGCACGATCGTGCTGGATGCCCGCGACGTGACGCGCGTCGCACCGGAGCAGCGCGGCGTGGGACTCGTTTACCAGCAGGCGTGGCTCTTTCCGCATCTCACGGTGCGACAGAACGTGGAGTACGGCGCGCGCGATGCGGCGGTGGTGCAGGCACTCATGCGCGTGCTGCATATCGACGCGTTGCTGCAGAAGCCCGTGCCGACGCTCAGCGGCGGCGAGCGTCAGCTGGTGGCACTGGCGCGTGCGCTGGCGCGTGCACCACGCACGCTGCTGCTGGACGAGCCGTTCGCCGCGATGGACAGTGCGCTCCGCGGCGGTGTGCGTACGGCGGTGCTGTCGTGGGCCCGCGAACATGGCATGACGACGTTGCTCGTCACGCATGATGCAGCAGAAGCGATGTTGCCGGGCAGCGTGCAGGTGCGCGTGGAACGCGGAGCCGTCACGACGGCGGCGTGACGCCGGCATGACAGGCGTGAAGCGGCAGTGTCAGTGTTTCAGCAGCCGCCTTCGCAGCGTCAGCAGCGTACCGGCGCTCGCCTCCAGCAGCAGCACGATGATCACGTAACGCACCACGCGACCTGCACCCAGCGCGAATGCGAACACCGGAAACGGCATCGCGACGGCACCGGCGGTCATCGCCAGCGCCTTCGTGCTGAGCGGTGTCAACGCGCTGCCGATCACGAAGATCCAGCCCCGGTCCAGCATCAATGTCATGATGCGGGCAAGCATCGCGTCGGAGATGCCGATCGCGTGCAGCAGCGGCGTGCCGACCGTGGCGAATGCGACGGCGCCGAGCCCGTAGGCAATGCAGCCGCCGATCACCGACGCGAGTGCGGCGGTGCAGGCCAGCACGCGCGTGCGCGGCGGATCGGCAATGGCCAGTGGCACCATCAGCAGATCCGACGGACCGGGCACCACCGATCCCTGAGCCAGATTCCAGAGGAACGTGGCAGGGATTGCACCACGCGCGTGCGCAAAGCGCTCCACGGCGGACCAGAGCGCAGGCAGTGACCATCGCATGTGCGAAAGCTACCGGCCGCAGGGGCGAACGCGTCAGCCACGGGATGTGCGCGTTGTATGTTCACGCTCATGACACGCATCGCCTTCGTCAACGGCGCCTTCGTCCCCGAGGCCCAGGCTACCGTTTCCATCTTCGACCGCGGCTTTCTCTTTGCCGACGGTGTGTACGAAGTGATCGCGCTGGTGGATGGGAGATTCGTGGACGACGGGCCACACCTCGACCGCCTCGATCGCTCACTGCACGAGATCAGGCTCGCGTCACCGATGCCGCGGCCCGAGCTGCACCATATGCTGCTGGAGCTCGCGTTGCGCAACGGCGTCACCGAGGGGCTGGTATACCTGCAGGTCACACGCGGCGCGGCTGAGCGCGACTTCGCGTTCCCTGCGGTGCAGGTGCCCACGATCATTGCGTATGCGCGTTCGCTGGCCGTGATCGAGCATCCACGTGCCGTCGCGGGTGCCGCGGCCATCACGGTGCCCGACCAGCGCTGGGCGCGCCGCGACATCAAGAGCATCGCGCTGTTGCCGCAGGTTCTCGCCAAGCAGGCGGCGCGTGAGGCCGATGCATTCGAGGCGCTGATGGTCGAAGGCGAACATCTGACCGAGGGCGGTGCGGCGACGCTGTTCATGGTGAAGGATGGCATGCTCGTCACGCATGCCTTGGGCACCGAGGTGCTGCCGGGTATCACGCGCGAGCGCACGTTTGCACTGGCTGCCGCGCGTCACATCGCGATCATCGAGCGCAGCATCGCCTCGGCCGAGCTGCACGGTGCGGACGAGTTGTTCCTGACGGCGGCGACAGCGTTCGTGATGCCGATCGTGCGGGTCGACGGGATCGCGATCGCGAGCGGTTCGCCCGGCACGGTCACCATGCAGCTGCGCGGCGACTACATCGCGAGTGTCAGGAACGGCGCAGCGGCATTGCCGGTCTGACCTGTGGTCGGCCGCGACCGCGTGCGGCGTCGCAGTGCACATCCACGGTTGACGTCCGCAGCTCAGCATCGCGGCGCAGCGTCGCGGGTCAGCGTCGCGGCACCGTCACAACCTGCATGCCGGCCGCACGCGCTGCCGCGACGCCCGGCAGCGCATCCTCGAACACCAGGCAGTGCGACGCGTGCACGCCGAGTCGCTCCGCGGCCAGCAGAAACATGTCGGGCGACGGCTTTCCGCGACCGGGTGCCACGTCCTGCGGTGTGATCACGACCGGGAACAGCGACCGCAGCCCCGTCGCATCCAGTGCCGGCAATGCGATCTCGGGGCCGCCACCGGTCACGATCGCAACTGGTCGCGACAGGGCGACACGCCGCGCGAATTCGGCCACCGGTTCAATGACACGCACCTCGGGCAGCATCTCCAGGTACAGCTGCTCCTTCTGCTCCACGAGCACGTGCGCGTCGAACGTCAGCCCGTAGTGCTGCGCAAAAATCACCGCCGATTCCAGCGTCGACACGCCGCCCAGCGAATAGAAGTATGCCTCGTCGAACGGCACCATGAGCCCAACGCGACGCAGTGCGATCTCCCACGCACGCAGGTGCACCGGCATCGAATCGACCAGTGTGCCGTCCAGGTCGAAGAGATACGCCGCGAAGTCGCCGTCAGGAATGTCGAGAAGCATCGGCTGAACATACTGAGGCCGGGCAGAGGTGCGGGACCCGCCGCTGCGTCGCGCCAGTGCCGCCGCGGGAGGATTTTGCTGCCGCGACGTGGCACATTCCAGCATGCGATTTCCAGCCTTCTTGTTGTTCTGCGCCGCCGCGGCCGCTCCGGTCGTCGCACAGTCGGCCCCCATTCCGCTGATCCCGCTGCCGCGTGAAGTGGTGCGCGGCATGCGCGTCGCCATTGGCAACGGCCTCGCCGTCACCCACACAGGATCGGCAGACGACGCGTTCACCGCGCGCGACCTCGTTGAGTCGCTTGGTGAGCGACGGATCCGAGTGGACACCATCGCGACCACGGGCCGCTTCCGCGTGGAGCTGATTCGACTGGGTACCGCGCGCGCCACGCAGGTCATGCGCGACCACAAGATGGTGTTCGACTCGGCGATGACGGCTGAAGGCTACCTGCTGCTCGCCGACTCGAGCGCGGCGCACATCATCGGTGCCACGTCGCGTGGCCTGTTCTACGGTGCGCAGACGTTGAAGCAGCTGATCACCGGTACTGGCGCGAAGGCCGTGCTGCAGGCCGCATCGATCCGCGACTGGCCCGCCATGAAGTATCGCGGCTTCCACGACGACATCTCGCGCGGACCGATTCCCACGCTGTCGTACCAGAAGGCACAGATCCGTCGCTTCGCGGCCGTCAAGCTGAACGTCTACTCGCCGTACTTCGAGCACTCGCTGGCCTACGCCGGCAACCCGCTGATCGCACCACCACGCGGCGCGATGACGCGCGAGGATGTGCGCGAACTGGTGTCGTATGCGACGAAGTATCACATCGACGTGATCCCTGAGCAGGAAGCGTTCGGACACCTGCATCATGTGCTCAAGTACGAGCTCTACTCCGACCTCGCCGAGACGCCGCACGGGCACGTGCTCGCGCCGGGCAAGCCGGGTTCCATGGAGCTGATCACGTCATGGTTTGCACAGATCGACACGCTCTTTCCGTCGCGCTTCATGCACATCGGTGCCGACGAGACGGTGGAGCTCGGGCGTGGACAGACGCGTGACCGCGTGCGGGCGGAGGGACTGGGCAAGGTCTACCTGCAGTTCGTGCGCGACATCAATACCGCGTTGAAGCCGACGGGCAAGCGGCTGCTGTTCTGGGCCGACATCGCGATGGAATCACCGCAGCTGGTGAACATCCTGCCGAAGGAAATGCTCGCGGTCTGCTGGGATTACTGGTCGTTCAACGGCTTCGAGCGCTGCCTGAAGCCGTTCAAGGACGCCGGCATGGAGACATGGGTGGCGCCGGGCGTGAACAACTGGAACCACGTCTATCCGAACAACGCCGTGGCACTGCGCAACATTCAGGCGTTCGTCCGTGATGGGCAGGCGTTCGGCGCGACCGGTGTGCTGAACACGAACTGGGATGACGACGGCGACGCGCTCTTCGAGCAGGTCTGGTACGGCGTGCTGTTCGGCGCGGCGGCAGGGTGGCAGCAGGGTGAGTCGAGCATTCCGGAGTTCGAGCGCGCGTACGGCCGCATCTTCCACGGCGACACGACCGGCAGGATCGACGAGGCGCAACGCAAGCTGACGGCCGCGCATGCCGCGCTGGTGCAGACCAACCAGGGCGACGGTCGCAATGAGCTGTATTGGCTGGATCCATGGTCCGCCGAAGGCCAGATCGTGACGGCGAAGATCCGTCCCGGCCTCCGGCAGCTGCGCATCCAGGCCGAATCGGCACTGGTGCTCATCGCGCAGGCAAAGGCGCAGCAGCCCGACCTGCGCGAGCAGGCCGCACTGGAAGCGATGGAAGTCGGCGCACGCCGCCTGGATTTCATCGGCATGAAGTTCCAGTTCGCCGAGGAAATCGCGCAGATGTATGCGCGCGCGAGCACACCGATCAACGCGCAGACCAGCAATGACCTGAACGACATCAACTCGCCGCTGAACGGTCGCATCGGCGACCTGAAGGAAGGCTACGTGCTGGGCCGCGAACTGTACGA
>ENA-OFCF01000062-OFCF01000062.1-metagenomes-genome-assembly--contig:-NODE-62-length-55713-cov-5.146987_pt1 | contig 55713 bp, 44 predicted proteins | sample MGYA00153387_OFCF01 | MGnify analysis MGYA00153387 | reverse complement strand
TCGTCTACGTCAACGGCACGCTCAACCTCCACGGTGGCCTCGTCTTCAAGGGCTACGTGGTCTTCCTCGTCGGTGGCACGACGTCGATCAACGGCAACATCCGTCTGGGGAGCAACGGCGGCGGCTCGGGGCAGCTTAAGCAGCACCGCGTGGCCATCTTCACGAGCACGCTCATCGACGTCCGCCTCAACGGCAACGCCGAGCTCTACGGGCACCTCTACTGCGGCGGCGACATCCGCTTCGGGCACATCGTGGTGTTCGACGTAGTGCCCGATGATGTCGCGGAACGCGGCGATACGGCTGTGCTGATTGAGCGCCTCGGTGATCGCGTCGTCGAAGCGGGTGAGCCGCGTGCTGTTGACGTCGTCGACGGTCGGCAGCTGCATCTGGGTGAGCGGCTGGCGCGTGGCCCGCTCGATCGCGTCGAGCAGGCGGCGCTCGCGGGGGGTGACGAAACTGATCGCGGCACCGCTGCGTCCGGCTCGTCCCGTGCGCCCGATGCGGTGCACATACGATTCGGTGTCGATCGGGATGTCGAAGTTGATTACGTGACTGATGCGGTCGACGTCGAGCCCGCGCGCCGCAACATCCGTCGCCACCAGGATGTCGAGCTTGCCGCTTTTGAGTTGACCGACCGTGCGTTCGCGCTGCGCCTGCACCACGTCGCCACTGATCGCAGCCGCCGAGTATCCGCGGGCCCGCAGTTTCTCGGCGAGCTGCTCGGTCTCGCTCTTGGTGCGCACGAACACGATCATTCCCTCGAAGTTCTCAACCTCGAGGATGCGCGTGAGGGCGTCGACCTTCTGCGGATACGACACGATCAGGTAGCGCTGGCTGGTGTTTACCGAGGTCGTGGTCTTGTTCTCGACCGTGACTTCCTCGGCGTCGCGCAGGTACTTCTTCGAGATGCGGCGGATAGCGGGCGGCATGGTCGCGGAGAACAGGGCGACCTGTTTGTCAACGGGGGTGTCGGCGAGAATCGTCTCGACATCCTCCGCGAAACCCATTTTGAGCATCTCGTCGGCCTCATCGAGCACGAGGTACTTGAGTTCCGAGAGATCGAGGGTGCCCTTCGCGAGGTGATCCATGATGCGCCCGGGCGTGCCGACGACCACATGCACACCGCGTCGGAGCGCAGACAGCTGCACGCCATACGCCTGCCCGCCGTACACCGGCAGCACGTGCACCCCACGCATCTGGGATGCATACTGCTCGAACGCCTCGCATACTTGCAGCGCCAGCTCACGCGTGGGGGAGAGCACCAGCGCCTGCGGGCTCTTCTGTGACACATCCAATCGACTCAGGATGGGGAGCGCGAACGCCGCGGTCTTTCCGGTGCCGGTCTGCGCCAGCCCGACGACATCGCGCCCGGCCAGCAGGTGCGGAATGGTCGCGGTCTGAATGGCCGAGGGGGTCTCGTATCCGATCTCGCGCACCGCTCTCAGCACCGCGTCGCTGAGCCCCAGGTCGGCAAATGTCGGTTGAGCATCCGTTTCCGAGGGCACAGTGGGGTCGAGGGTGCTGGTGTCGATGGCAGTCATGATTAGAACGGTAGTCGCCCGAGCGTGCCCGACAGCGCCAGATTCACGCCGGTTCGGGGGAGAATGACCTCATGCCATTGACCGGAGAGTACGCACCAAGCACGTCCACCTGGGCCCGCAACCAGGCCGAGCGCTATGAAGAGACGGATGGCAGGGAGGCCGGTGATATCCAAGGAATGCCCGTCATCGTGCTCACGACCGTCGGAGCGAAGACGGGCACGGCGCAAGGTCCTGTGCCACACCACACCGTCCCCGTCGCCGTGTCCCTGTTTCGCATCTCCGCTCTCGCCCTGCTGACGGCGACCGCCACCACGCTTCGCGCGCAGCCCGGGTTGCCTGCCACGCCGGCTCGCGCAGACCTGATCATCACGAATGCGCGCATCTACACCGCCGATGATGCGCACCCGCTGGCCGAGGCGATTGCCGTGTCCGGTGGACGACTGCAGTTCGTCGGCAGCATGGTGGAGGCGCTGGCGCTGAAGGGCCCTGCCACGAGACTGATCGACGCCGGCGGACGCACGATCATTCCCGGCATGACGGACGCACATGCGCACCTGTATGGGCTGGGCGTGACGCTGCGGCAGGTGGACCTCACAGGCACGCGCTCGTACGACGAGGTGATCGCGCGCGTCGTGGCGAAGGCCGCCACGCTGCCCCGTGGCACGCCGGTGCTGGGGCGCGGCTGGGATCAGAACGACTGGAGCGACACGCGGCTGCCCGTGAACACCGCGCTGAGCGCCGCGACCCCTGATCATCCGGTGATACTCGAACGCGTGGATGGGCATGCCGTGCTCGCGAATGCCGTCGCCATCGCGAAGGCCGGTATCACGGCCGACACGCAGGACCCGCAGGGCGGCCGCGTCCTGCGCGACGCGAAGGGCGCTCCCACGGGCGTGTTCGTGGACAATGCACAGCAGCTCATGGCCGCGGCCGAGCGTGGCGGTGAGGTGATGAACCCGCGCGAGGTGCTGCGGTCGGCGGTGCGCGAGGCAAATCGCTGGGGCCTCACCGGCGTGCACGAGATGGGCGTGTCGCCCGGGATCGTGGGCACGTACGAGGCCTCTGGTGCGGCGGGCGAGCTCACGCTGCGCACGTATGTGATGATGGCAGGCGATTCCGCGTCGGTGGCCTGGGCATTTGCCCGTGGACCGCGAAGCGCGCTGTTCGACGGCCGGCTCTGGGTGCGCGGCATCAAGCTGTACGGCGACGGCGCACTGGGCTCGCGCGGCGCCGCGCTGCTGGACCCGTACGCCGACGACGCGCAGAACAGCGGCCTGCTGGTGATGCAGCCGGCGTACATCCAGGGAATCAGCGAACGCGCGCTGCGCACCGGGTGGCAGGTGGCGACACATGCCATCGGTGATCGTGCGAACAGGATTGCGCTCGACGCGTACGCCGCGGCGCTGAAGGCGGTGCCGACTGCCGATCACCGGTTCCGCATCGAGCATGCACAGATCATCCATCACGACGACATCGGCCGCTTTGCCGCGCTGGGCGTGATCCCGAGCATGCAGGCCAGCCATCAGACGAGCGACATGTACTGGGCCGGCAACCGGCTTGGCACCGAGCGGCTGCGTGGCGCCTACGCATGGCGCTCGCTGCTGGCGACGGGCGTGATCATCCCCAACGGCAGCGACTTCCCGGTTGAGATGGTGAATCCGCTGATCAGCTTCCATGCGGCCATCGTGCGGCAGGACGCCAATGATTTTCCGGTGGGTGGCTGGTATCCCGAGCAGAAGATGACGCGCGACGAGGCACTGCGATCCATGACCATCTGGCCCGCGAGGGCCGCGTTTCAGGACACGCTTCTTGGCTCGCTCACGGCCGGGAAGTACGCTGACTTCGTACTGCTGGACCAGGACATCATGCGGGTCGCGCCGGAACTCGTGATGCAGACGCATGTGCTGCAGACATGGGTCGGTGGCGTGAAGGTCTACGAGCTGACGGCGCGCTGACGTTCGCGGGCCATTCGTCACAGTCAGGCTATTCCGCGTCGATCGTCGGCCGGCATGCAACTCCTGCTGTTCATTCCCCTGAATTAGTATGGAAGCATGATCAACGACTCCTCGCTCGCCTTCTTGAAGACGCTCCTCGACACCCCGGGGCCATCCGGTTTCGAATCCGCACCAGCGAAGGTATGGCGCACCGAGGCAGCGACGTTCGCGAGCGTGCGCGCCGACGTGATCGGCAACTCGCTGGCGGAAGTGCCGGGCAGTGGTGGTCCGACGATTTTGCTCGCCGGCCACATCGACGAGATCGGGGTGATCGTCACCTGGATCGACGAGAACGGCTTTGCGTACATCGAGGGCATCGGCGGCTGGGATACGCAGGTGCTGGTAGGCCAGCGCCTGCGCTTTCTGGGTCGGCACGGTGAGGTGTACGGCGTGGTCGGCAAGAAGCCGATTCACCTCATGAAGCCGGACGAGCGGGAGAAAGTCACGAAGTTTGCCGACATGTGGGTGGACATCGGCGCGAAGGACCGTGCCGAGGCGGCCGAGCGCCTGTGGGTGGGCGATTGCGGCGTGCTGGATGCCAAGGTCACGGACATGCCGAACAACCGCATCGTGTCACGCAGCATCGACGACCGGATCGGCGCGTTCATCGTGCTGGAAGCGCTGCGCCGCTATGCCGCGAATCCGGGCTCTGCCCGCGTGATTGCCGTCGCGACCTGTCAGGAGGAGATCGGATTCTCCGGTGGCGGCGCACGCGTGGCGGCGCAGGCAATCGGGCCGCAGATGGCGATCGCCGTCGACGTGACGTTCGCGACCGATCACCCCGGCGTGAAGAAGGAAGAAATCGGCGAACACAAGCTCGGCGGCGGTCCGGTGCTGACGCGCGGCAGTGTGATCAGCCCCGTCGTGTTCCGGCTGCTGCGTGAGACTGCGGACTCGCTCGAGATTCCGTATTCGCTTCACGCGGCAGGTCGCGGCACCAGCACCGATGCCGATGCCATGCATCTGGCGCGCGAAGGCGTCGCCACTGGCCTGCTCTCGATCCCCAACCGCTACATGCATTCGCCGAACGAGATGGTGAGTCTCGACGACCTGGATCGCGCCGCGACGCTGCTGGCCGAGGTCTGCCGTCGCGTGGACCACACCACGGACTTCACCGACCGGTAATGTGCCAGCAGCGGAACGGGTGTATTCGTTCCGCCGCGGCACATACCCGTCGTGACACCGATGTCGCTGCACTGCTGGTCATCCACTCGCTACGCCATCACGCTGCCCGAGGGACATCGCTTTCCGATGTCCAAATACTCGCTGCTGCGTGAGGGGGCGCTGTCGCAGCGACTCGTCGCGCCGGAGCGCCTGCACGAACCGTCACGCGTTGCGCATGCGGACCTGCACCGCGTGCACACGACGGACTACGTGGACGGCGTGGAGCATGGCACGCTCGACCCCGCGCACCAGCGGCGCATCGGATTGCCGTGGAGCGAGCCGTTCGTGGAACGCGCATTTCGCGTGGTGCAAGGCACCATCGAGGCCAGCGATCACGCCGTCACGCACGGCATCGCCATGAACTTCGCCGGCGGTACGCATCACGCATTCCCTGATCGTGGCGAGGGGTTCTGCGTCTTCAACGATGTCGCCATCGCAATCCGTCGCCTGCAGTCGCAGCAGCGCATCAGGCGCGCCTGCATCATCGACCTCGACGTGCACCAGGGCAACGGCACCAACGCCGTCTTCGCGGGCGACGACTCTGTCTACACCTTCAACATGCACGGCGCAAAGAACTTCCCGTTCCACAAGGTGCCGAGCAGCCGCGATGAGGAGCTGGATGACGGTACCGGCGATGACGAGTATCTCACGCGCCTCGAATCCGCGCTGCCCGAGGTGGTGCGCGCCGCACGCGCCGACCTCGTCGTCTACCTGGCTGGCGCAGACCCGCACGAAGGTGACCGGCTCGGTCGGCTGAAGCTGACCTTCGACGGACTTGCACGGCGCGACGAGCTGGTGCTGCGGACCTGTCGCGAGATCGGCACACCGGTGTGCGTGACGATTGCGGGCGGCTACGGGCGCGACATCACGGACACGGTGCGCGTGCATTTACAGACCGTCGCCACGGCGGCCCGATTCGGCGAGTGACTGCCGGTTCAACGGTACAGCACTGACTGAGGGCGCCCTGTCGGCCCTGTGCCGAAACAGTGCTGCAGCTGTGTCGTGAGGCGCTCTTCTGGCTTCGTGCCGAAACAGCGCTTCGGCTTTGACGCAGGATGCTTGCGGCGCCTGTATTGCCGCCCACGGTGCCTGATCTGGCGTTATACGATCTCGCAGTGTGGGCCTTCCGCGGTCCTGCGATGAAGCCGTTGGCGTGCTGCGCGTTTGCAGTAGTGCCGTTCCGCGGCCCCCGCGTCAAAGCCGTTGCAGTTCAGCAACCAACGGTAACTTTCCGACATGCCTTTACCGATTCCGACGCCGCGCGACAGCGGCATGACGCAGGGCACCAGCGTGCCGCTGTACTGGTGCCGCTACGGACAGGTCGGTGCGACGCCCATGGTGGTGCTGCATGGCGGACCAGGCGCGCATCATGACTACCTCCTGCCGCAGCTGCTCTCGCTGGCGACGCTCGGCAATGGCTTCGACCTGGTGTTCTACGACCAGCGCGGCGGCGGGAAGTCGAAGACGGATGACCCGACTCCGATCACTGTCGGCACGCATGTCGCCGACTTCGCGGCAGTGTGCGACGAGCTGGGTGTCGCCGGTGCACCGCTGCTGGGTTACTCGTGGGGTGCGCTGCTGGCGCTGCATGCCGTGCGTGCGGCGCGCGATCAGTCGGTACCCGCGCGTATGCCGCCGTGGATGGTGCTGATCTCGCCCGCGCCGTATCTGGGCGCGGACCGCGCCACCTTTGATGCGGAGCTGCAGCGTCGCCAGCTTTCAGCGGAGGTCGCGGGACTGCGCGCCGACCTGCAGGCATCAGGGCTTCGTGCGCGCGATGCCGATGCCTATCGCCAACGAGCGTTCGAACTCAGCGTCGCAGGGTATTTTGCACATCCGGAACGCGCGGCCAACCTCACACCGTTTCGCGTGACGGGGCGGGTGCAGCAGTCCACGTGGGCCAGTGTGGACGGCGAGGCGATCCGTGCCGCACTGCCCTCGATCGGAATCCCGACCCTGGTCGTGCATGGCGACCGTGATCCGATTCCGCTCGAGAGTGCGCGTGCCACCGCCCACGGACTTGGCGCCACGTTCGTGACGCTGGCGGACTGCGGCCATGTGCCCTACGTGGAACAGCCGCAGGCGCTGCAGCAGGCGCTGGACGACTTCGTGCGCGCACGGATCGCCTGACACCGTGAGCCGGCCTCGCACGCCACAGTAGCTTTCGCACATGGATGCCCGCGCCGCCGCTCACGTGCTCGCCGAAATCGCCACACTGCGCCAGCTGCGCGGTGAGGACGACGAAGAGTCCGCACCCTTTGACGCGGCATCGAAGCAGCTTGGCGCCCAGCTCACGAGGTCACTCGCCGAGGCACTGGCTGACGGTGCGTTCGCGCCACCCGTGCGCGCGGTGCTCGACGAGCTGCTTTCCGACGGTGACTCGAGCCTGCTCGACGACCTGCGCGAGGAGACGCCCGAAGGCTTGCAGGAAATGCTGCGCGTGCCCGGGCTGGGCCCGACCACGATTCAGCGCGTGCATGCGGGCCTTGGCATCGAGACGCTGCAGGAACTCGAGGATGCGGTGCGCGACGGTCGCCTCGCCGCACTGCCGCGCTTCGGCCCGCGCCTCGTGGAACGGGTGCGCAACGGCATCATGCAGCTGCGCGCGACGGGCGCCTCGGTGCTGCTGCCGCACGCCGACGCGGAGGCGCACCGCCTGCTCCACGTGATCGGATCGCACGACGGCGTCTCGCGCGTCGCATTGGCCGGGACGCTGCGACGCCGCATGGAGACGGTGAACGAACTGGCGCTGGTGGTCGAATGCACGCTGCAGCCGATCGCCGTTGCGGCGTCGCTCGCGCACCTGCGCGGCGTGCAGCGCGTGGTCGGCAGCGGCACCCGCGTGATCTCGCTGCACTTCGCGGATGCGACCACCGTCACGCTGCACTGTGTGCGTCCGACGCAGTTCGCCATGACGCTCTTCCGCACCACCGGCAATGCCGAACATGTGCGCGACGTGCTGCAGCGGCTCGTGGACCGTCGCTATCGCATTGCAGATGACGAAGTGCGCGACGCAGACGGCGCCATCGTGCCGATTGCGGACGAACAGCGCCTGTACGCGCTCGCCGGACTGCCGTTCATCGCACCTGAGCTGCGCGAGATGCAGGGCGAGCTGGCAGCCGCGACGGCAGGCGCACTTCCCGCCTTGCTGGAATCGTCCGACATCCGCGGCGTGCTGCACTGCCATTCGCTCTACTCCGATGGCGGCTTCGGCATCAGCGACCTTGCGCTGGCGGCCATGGCACGGGGCTGGAGCTACCTGGGCATCAGCGATCACTCGCGCTCTGCGCTGAATGCACATGGCATGGCGGCCGACGCGGTGCGGCAGCAGCACGACGAGATCGACGCGGTGAACGCCACGCTGGCGGGCCGGTTCCGCGTACTGAAGGGTGTGGAGGCGGATATTTTGCCCTGCGGCACCGTCGATTTTGGTGCACCGCTGCTGGATCGGTTCGAGTACGTGATTGCCTCGGTGCACACGCGTTTCGGCATGAACGCGACGCAGATGACCGACCGCGTGCTGAAGGCGATGGAGGATCCGCATGTCACGATCATCGGACACCCGACTGGTCGGCTGCTGCTCACACGCGAGCCGTACGCCATCGACATCCCGCGTGTGCTGCAGCGCGCCGCGCAGCTGGGCGTGGCGGTGGAGCTGAACGCCGATCCGCATCGCCTGGACCTGGACTGGCGCTCCTGCCGCGCTGCGCGCGCGGCGGGCGTGCAGGTGGAGCTTGGGCCCGACGCCCACTCGATCGCCGGCCTCGATCACGTGGCACTCGGCATCTCCATGGCGCGGAAAGGCTGGCTCGGCGCACCCGACGTGCTGAACACGCGCAGCGCGGACGACGTGCTGGCGTTCGCCCGTCGTCGCCGCGCGGCAGCACTCGCCACCGCGTAACACGAGTCAGTCAATGCCGGTACGAAAGCACAGCACGGAACTGTCGAAGCGGGCCGCCACGTCGGGGAAGCCGATGAGGAAGGCCGCAATCAAGAAGCCAACGACGAGCAGGCGGCTCGTGCTGCGCTCGCGATTTCCGCAGCGCAAGGGTGCCGCGCTCACGGCACATGCGGCGGCCACGTACGCTGAACTGGAACGGATGTATCCGGATGCGCACTGCGAGCTGGATTACCGCAACGCGTACGAGCTGACCGTCGCGACCATCCTCAGCGCGCAGTGCACGGACAAGCGCGTGAACATGGTGACGCCATCGGTCTTCGCAGCCTATCCAAACGCCGCGACGCTTGCCGATGCGGCGCTGGAGCATGTGGAGGAACTGGTGAACAGCACCGGGTTCTTCCGCGCGAAGGCCAGAAGCCTGGTCGGCATGGCCCAGGCGGTGGTCGCAAAGCATGACGGTGAGATCCCGCACACGATGGCAGAGCTCATCGAGCTACCGGGCGTGGGCCGCAAGACGGCCAACGTGGTGCTGGGCAACGTCTTCGGGATCAACGAGGGCGTGGTGGTCGACACGCATGTCGGGCGGCTTGCGAACCGGCTCGGCTTCACCAAAGCCATTGACCCCGTGAAGATCGAGCACGCGCTGATGCCTCTCGTCCCGAGCGAGAACTGGACGATGCTCTCGCACCTGTTGATCTGGCACGGGCGACAGATCTGCGACGCGCGCACCCCGCGCTGCGGCATCTGCGACCTGCGTCCCCGATGCCCGTCCGCTCCGCTGGACATGTGACGTTGGGCGAAAGGGGGACACATGACACGGAAAAGCTGGTAGATTGCGGATTGTGCGCCGCAGGCTCAGCCTGCCGGCAGCAGTCAACATTGTCGCATTCCATCGCATTCCGGAGATCCCGTGGCCAAGACCGTCACGTTCGAGACCAACAAGGGCACCATCGTCGCCGAGCTGTTCGAGACCGAAGCACCGCTCGCGGCAGCCAACTTCGAGAAGTTGGCGAACGACAAGTTCTACGACGGCGTGAAGTTTCATCGCGTCATTCCCGACTTCGTCGTGCAGGGCGGCGACCCGAAGTCGCGCGACCTTCCCGCCGGCCATCGCGAGATCGGCACCGGTGGTCCGGGCCACACGATTCCGTGCGAGACGGTGGGCAATCCGCACAAGCACAAGCCAGGTGCACTGTCGATGGCGCATGCCGGCAAGAACACCGGCGGGAGCCAGTTCTTCATCGTGCTGAACGAAGCCAACACGCGCCACCTCAACGGCGTGCACACGGTGTTCGGTCAGGTCACGGACGGCATGGACGTCGTGAATTCGATCGCGGGCAACGACGTGATGAACACGGTGCGGGTTTCGTAACGACCGAATTTTCACGGCGTGGGTGACGCAGCGTTTCCCACGCCGCACTTCTCTTCCGGTTTCTGCCATGAGCGCTCCTGATCACCCGGCACCGAACGACCGCAAGGCTGCCTTCACCGGGCTCATTCTCGGTGCCGTGGCCGTGTTCATCATCCTGTACGGGACGGTTCTGGTGACCAACGCCAGCTTCCACGCGGAAGAGGGCGCGAAGACGGCGTCCGAGGCCACGAAGTAACTCGGACGTGACGTCTCGTTTCGGGGTCGTCAACGTGTCATGTGGCGTGCAGCTCGGCTGCAACGCTGCAAACCCGGGGCGCGTACAGTGGGCAACTCAGTCCGGTTGCCATGCCCCTGCCCGTTCTCACACTCGTATCCGAAAACTCCGCGCGTCACGCGCCGCGGGGCCGCATGGCGCGTAAGGTGATCCGTGGCGTCGAGCCCGTTTCACCCGAGGCGAAGCTCGCTGCGTCCGAGGCACTGGCCGCGTCGCGTGAGCAGGAGCGTCTTCACGTGCTTGCAGCGCAGGAGGGTGACAGTTCTGCGTTCGCACACCTCGTACGCCGACACCAGCAGCGTGCATACGCCGTTGCGCGCGCCGTCCTGCTGTCACATGAGGATGCGGAGGATGCCGTGCAGGAAGGCTTCCTGCACGCTCATCGCGCACTGAGCCGGTTCAGGCCGGACCAGCCGTTCGGCGCCTGGCTGCATCGCATCATCAGCAATGCGGCGCTGGACCTTGCCCGACGCCGCAAGGTGCGCGACACGGACGAACTGGTCGATACTCACGCCAGTCCGTTCCGTGATCCAGCCGAGGCCGACGAGTTGCATGACCGGCTCCGCAGCGCCCTCACGCAATTACCCGATCGGCAGCGATCGGTGCTCGTGTTACACGATGTCGAGGGTTACAAGCACGCCGAGATCGGCGCGATGCTGGGGATACCCGAAGGCACCGCACGATCCGACCTGCACCATGCCAGGGCCGCGATGCGTTCCATTCTCGGCACGCTTCGTCGCCCGGCCTGAGACAACAGCCATGCATTCCGACGATTACGACCGCGATCCCGCGCTGACCCTGCAGCTCCGTTCTCTCCTGCGTCCCCCGGCCGATGCCGCGTACTGGGAGGAACTGGAAGCGCGCATCCTGGCACAGGTCAACGCGGACACGTTGAAGACGAAGACCACGAGCACGGGCAGCTTCGGCGTGATCATGGGGTGGTGGGAGCCGTTCGCGCAGTGGACACGTGTGGGCGGCATGGTCGCTGCGGCAGCAGTGGTGCTGGCGGCGTGGAGCTTCCGGCAGACCTCATCCACTGATGCCCGCCTGCAGTACGAAGCGGCCGTCGAGGCACTCTCGGTACCGCTCGATTCAGCCGGCCGCGCAATCTCGGATGCGCCGGGCGAAAAGACGGTGCCTGACCTCTTCCGTTACTGATGTCCAAGACGATCCAGCGCACCAAGGCGCAAGCGATCCTCTTTCTCCTTGGCGCGGTGCTGGTTGGCGGTGCATTGGGCTTCTCGGCGAATCGCACATTCGATCAGCGTGAGCAGCCGCAGGACATGGCGAGTTCGCGCAAACGACTGGCCGATCGTCTGGAGCTGACCATGGCGCAGCGCCGCATGCTGGACTCGATACTGGACGAGCGCAACGAGCGCATGAAGACACTCCTCGCGCCCGTGCGCCCGCGCCTCGATTCGCTGCGGTTTGCCGCGCGTGCCGTGATCCGTGGTCAGTTGAGTGTTGACCAGCAGCTGCGCTGGGACGAGGTCGTGCTGGAGCTGAGCCGCGACAGCGCGCGTACCGACCGGCGCTGACCGACTGACACTACCCCGTCAGATCAGCTGGTATAGCTTCCACCGGTCACGGTTCCATGCACAATCCGTAACACGCCGCCTCAGGAATCCGCAGGGCGGCGTTTCCAATACGGGTGATTCGCTGCATCCGCAGCAGGTCGCCATTTCCGCTTCGCTGCGCACGGCTTTCGCAGTGTGTGGCATCAGGTATGACTGAACCGCAACCAACTTCTCCGGCGTCGCCGGCATCGGGTGCACCCGATGCCGCTGCAGACCCAGTGAGCGCCAGCAGTTCCGTTCCTGCCGACCCTGCAGCGGGAGTCGCGGCGGCGGCCGTCGCGCCGCCTGTACCGGTCGCGCCCCCTCTTCACCCGGTGACTGGTTCCCACAAGGCTGTCGCCGAGAGCAATGACCACCACGTCGGCGAGCCCGCGACGGGCAAGAAGCTTGCTCTGCTGTCGCTGACCGCCCTCGGCGTGGTGTACGGAGACATTGGCACCAGTCCTCTCTACGCGTTGAAGGAATGCTTCAACGGCCCGCATGGTGTGGAGCCGACGCCGGCCAACGTGGTCGGCGTGCTGTCGCTGATCGTCTGGTCGCTGATCTCCGTCGTCTCGGTCAAGTACATCGGCTTCATTCTGCGCGCGGACAACCGCGGTGAAGGCGGTATTCTCGCGCTGCTGGCGCTGCTGCTGCAGAAGTCCAGTGGCATCGGGGATGACGAGAAGAAGAAGAAGCGGCTCATCTGGCTCGCCCTCTTCGGCGCGGCGCTGCTGTATGGCGACGGCATCATCACGCCAGCCATTTCGGTGCTTGGCGCGGTCGAGGGCGTGACCGTGATCTCGCCAGCGCTTCAGCAGTTCATCGTCCCGATCACGATCGTGCTTCTCGTGGGGCTGTTCGCGGCACAGCGGTTCGGCACGGACCGTGTCGGTCGGGCCTTCGGGCCCATCATGTTCGTCTGGTTCGTGACGATCGCGGCACTCGCTGTACCGAAGATCATCGCGCATCCGGAAGTGCTGGCAGCCCTGTCTCCGTGGTACGCGCTCACGTTCTCGGTCACGCACGGCTGGCATGCGTTCGTGCTGCTTGGTGCCGTGGTGCTGTCCGTGACCGGAGCCGAGGCGCTCTATGCCGACATGGGCCATTTCGGAAAGCGACCAATCCGACTCGCATGGCTCATGCTCGTGTTTCCGTGCCTCCTGGTGAATTACTTCGGGCAGGGCGCGTTGCTCATGAGCGATGCCAGTGCCCGATTGAATCCGTTCTACTCGCTTGCACCCGACGTACTGCAGTATCCGTTGCTGATCCTCGCGACGATGGCTGCGATCATTGCAAGCCAGGCGCTCATTTCGGGTGCGTTCTCGCTCACACAGCAGAGCGTGCAACTGGGCTACACGCCGCGCGTCACCATCGTGCATACGTCAGAGCAGCAGTCGGGACAGATCTACATTCCCGAAGTCAACACGCTGCTGGCCCTTGGCACCATCGTGATCGTGCTGGGTTTCCGCACGTCGAGCAATGTCGGCGCGGCGTATGGCATTGCGGTCACGGGAACGATGGCGATCACGACGCTGCTGTTCTACCAGATCTGCATCATCAAATGGAAGTGGCCAAAATGGCGCGCGCTGTCGCTGGCCGCGTTCTTCCTTGCAATCGATCTTGCGTTCCTCGGCTCCAACATGCTCAAGGTCCTGCAGGGTGGCTGGGTACCGTTGGTCGTCGCAGCGGGGTTGTTCACGCTGATGACTACCTGGAAGCGGGGTCGTGAAGCGCTCGGTCAACTGCTTCGCCGCAGCACGCTGCCGACAGAGCTGTTCCTGTCGGACATCAAGCGAAAGGAGCCTGTGCGCGTGAGTGGCACCGCGGTGTTCATGACGTCCGATGCGGACGGGATACCACCCGTGCTGCTGCATCACCTCAAGCACAACAAGGTGCTGCATGAGCAGGTGGTGCTGCTGAGTGTCGTGTCCAAGCCGGTGCCGTACATCGACGCGGCGCAGCGAGTCATGGTCGAGGCACTGGGGGCCGGGTTCTGGCGCGTCTACGCGAACTACGGTTTCATGCAGACGCCGAAGATGCGCGACATCATGAGCAGCGCGCGCGCGTCCGGCCTGATCTGCTCCGCCGGCTCGACGAGTTACTTCCTCGGGCGCGAGCTGCTGCTGCCGAGTGGGCCTGCGCGGATGTCGCGCTGGCGGAAGAAACTGTTCATCCTGATGACACGGAATGCGCGCTCCGCCACGGCGTTCTTCGGCATTCCGCCGGGCCGGGTCGTGGAACTGGGTACCCAGATCGAGCTCTGAGTTCAGGGCTGGAGTTCACCGCTTCAGGCGGGTCAGCGGGTTTGGTTCGCTCAAGGGGCCGTTCAAGGGGTCTGAGACTTTGAGACCTTGAAGTGAAACCTTGCCGATCGTGAGGTCATTTTATTTTTGCGGTGACGTCAGTCCGTCGAGTTGGTTGCAAGGCCGGCAGGGTCGGCTTTCGGGACCACTCGCTGCACATAAACAGAAACGAGGCTTTCATGCGCATATCGTTGCATTCACTTGCCATCCTTACCACCGCCGTCTGCTCGATGGAAGTCGGCGCGCAAGGGCCGAGCGCGTCCATCGACACCACGCCCAGCCGCATGGTTCCGGCGCGCGTCGCGGCGTTTGGCGGAAAGCTCAGCGTGCCGACCGGCTTCACGGTGACGCGCTTCGCAACGGTGCCGAACGCACGCGCGATGATCGTTGGACCAGACGGCAGCCTCTACGTGAGCACGCCGGCTCGCAATGCGATCATGCGGCTGGTGGACGTCAATCGCGATGGTACCGCCGACTCGACGACGATCGTCCTCAGCGGCCTCGATCGTCCGCACGGCATGGCCTTCCACAAAGGAAAGTTCTACGTCGCAAACACCGGTGGCGTGGTGCGATACGCACTCACGGCAGGCATCCCGACGGGGTCGCCGGAACAGCTCAACCGCTACGACGCCGGCAAGAACCACTGGACACGCAGCATTGTCTTCGGCGCCGACAACCGCATGTACGTCAGCATCGGAAGCACCTGCAACATCTGCGTCGAGACGGCTGAAGAGCGTGCCGCCGTGATGGTGTACGACGAGAACGGGCAGAACGGCCGCGTGTACAGCAGCGGACTGCGCAACGCGGTCGGCATGGCGGTGCACCCCACCAGCAAGCAGGTGTGGGTCACGCAGCACGAGCGTGACAACCTGAAGCCAGACCACCAGAATTTGCCGACTGAAGAGATCAACCTGCTGCAGGACGGCAAGGATTACGGCTGGCCCTACTGCCACGGCCCCAAGATCCCGAACCCGGAATACAACGACCAGGCGCGCTGCGCCCGCACCGTATCACCGGCGCTTCGCATGCAGGCGCACTCGGCCCCGTTGGGCATGACGTTCCTGACCAGCGCTTCGTCGTTCCCGGCCGACTGGCGCGGCGATGCCCTCGTGGCGTTCCATGGCAGCTGGAACCGAGATACGCCGACAGGAGCCAAGGTGGTCCGCGTGCGCGTGCGAAACGGCAAGCCGGTGAGCTACGAAGATTTCATCACTGGCTGGCAGGACGAAGCCGGCTCACGCTGGGGCCGTCCCGTGGACTTCGCGGTGTTGCGCGACGGAAGCGTCCTGGTGAGCGACGACAACGGCGGGACCATCTTCCGTGTGACTTCGTCGAAATAGCCGAGCACTTGGCGGCAACGGCAACGGCTTTGACGCAGAGCTGATCGGCGCAGCATTGCATGACTCGCAGGACTGCATGTACACCTAATGGCCGCCGTGCGCCGATCTATCCGGTGATACGTTCAAGGTGGCGGAGGCGTGGTGGCTGCAACGGCACGTGCTGCATCGCTTCTGACGCAGAAATGCTCAGCGCAGAATTGCAGTTGCACCATCGCTCGCCGCCGTGCGCCGCGACGGCCGGTCACAAACGAATACGCGAAGGCTTTCGGAACCGTGCTTGCGAAGGCACTTCCGAAAGCCTTTTTCGTTTTTCCAACAATACGGATTTATGCGCCTACGCGCGCAGTTCCCAAAGCCGTGTTCGAGTTCGCGTGCCACACGTGACGACGCAACGCAGGATGGCGAAAAGCGTCGCTACCATGCTGCAAATCAGACAGTTCTGCGAAATGCAGTTCTGCGCCAGAGCCGTTGCAGTTCGTGCTGTCTGAGTTTCGCCGTCCTCCGTTCGAGATTCGACGTTGCCGCTGCGCAGATCACAACCGGAAGTTCGCTAGCGGCCCATCTTCTTGAGTTCGACGAGCATGCAGTGGTCCTGCACGACGTCGATGCCGGCCTTGGCGAGTGCCTCGGCCACCTCGGGATGCGAGATGCCGAGCTGCATCCAGACGAGTCGCGGGCGCGCGTCGAGGATCTCGTCGAGATGCCCGGGAATGTCGGCCGGACGTCGGAAGAGCAGCACGCAGTCGACTGGACCGGGCAGCGCGCCAAGCGACTGGTAGGCCTGCTCGCCCAGCTCACTCTGCATCTGCGGATAGTAGACCGGGACGGGAATGATGGTGAAGCCCGCAGCCTGCGCGTACGCGGGGACGTAATGCGCCGGGGCCTTCGTTTCGGCCGGCTTGATGCCGACCACCGCAATCGTCTTGACCGCAGTCAGCGCGCGATGAATCGCATCAGGCGATGCGAGCAGGTGGTCGCGCCAGGTGTTCGTGTCAGCCAGTGTCATCTGCCATGTGTTTGAGGTGATCGTACCTGCCGAAGAGCGCGAGATGCCGCGACGAGCTGTAAATTCACGCTGTCCACGCAGGCATCGGCCCTGCTCGTCGGAATGTCCTGCCCGAATCGCTGCGCAAGTCTGGTGCGCGACGGGTGCTGCCCATTATCACGATGCGCTTTCTCGTCCTCGGCCGTGGTGCACAAGGCTCCGCCTGTGCGTTCGATCTCCTGCGCAGCGATGGCGTATCGCAGGTGCGGCTGGCCGACCTCGACGTGTCGTCACTTCCCTCGTTCCTGCCCACCGACGACCCACGGCTCGTGCCGGTTGCGCTGGACGTGCGCAACCGCGAAATGATGCTGGCTGAGATGGGTCAGGTCGACGCGGTGTTGAGCGCGATCCCGTACTACTTCAACGGTGAACTCGCCGCCCTCGCCGTGCAGTCCGGAGTGCACTTCGCCGACCTGGGCGGCAACACGGAGATCGTGTTTCAGCAGAAGGAGCTGGACACGGCCGCGAAGCTCAAGAACGTGACGGTCATTCCCGACACGGGCCTCGCTCCCGGCATGATCAACGTGCTGGCCGAGCACGGCATCAGGGCGATGGACAGTGTCGAGAGCGTGAAGCTGTTCGTCGGCGGCCTGCCGCAGCATCCCGAGCCGCCGCTGAATTACCAGATCGTGTACTCCATCGAGGGCGTGCTGGATTATTACTCGACGCTGTCGTGGGTCCTTCGTGATGGCATTCGCACACAGGTCACCGCGCTGTCCGAGCTGGAGCCGGTGCAGTTCGATGAGCCGATCGGCACGCTCGAGGCGTTTCACACGGCCGGTGGACTCTCCACCATGGCGTGGCGCTACGAGGGAACGATTCCGCTGATGGAGTACAAGACGCTGCGATATCCGGGGCATGCGCAGCTGATGTCGGCGATGCGCGACCTGGGGCTGTTCGATTCGACACCGATAGACGTGAAGGGCGTGCAGGTCGTACCGCGCGACCTGTTCATCGCGCAGGTTGGTCCGAAGTTGCGGCGACCTGGCGGGCAGGATCTCGTTGCGTTGCGCGTGATCGTGACCGGCATGAAAAACGGGCACGCCTGCACGCGCGAGTACGACCTGCTGGACTACTACGATGCCGAGCACGACATCACAGCGATGATGCGCGTCACCGGGTACACGCTCTCGATCACGGGTCAGCTGATGGCCTCGGGTGCGCTACCGTCGGGTGTGTACACGCCGGACGAGGTGTTCCCGGGCGATCGCTACATCGCCGAACTGGCGAAGCGGAACATCAACATCCGCATGCGCTGACCTGCCCGTGCCCGTGTCTGTGCCTGTACTTGTGCCCTTATCTGAACCTGTCGTGACCGCTTGCGGCGCCGCTGCCTTTTTCGCGGTGGTTCGATTGGGCGCGGTCTCAGCGCGCGTTCAGGGCAGCAGATCCGCGCGCGCGTGCACCGCGTTGCCGCCCTCATGGCCGAGTCGTCAGCGCGACCAGTTCGCGAGGGTGATCCCGATGGCGTCGATCGCCTCGCGGGCGCGCCAGCGGTCGCGTCCGTTGTACATCATGGTGAAGGCGAGGAGTTCGCCGTTGCGGGCCGTGACGTAGCCGGCCAGCGCGACGATGTCGTTCGTGGTGCCGGTCTTGGCGTGCAGGTTGGCCTGCGCGGCAGTACCCATCATCCGGTGCCGGAGCGTTCCGCTGCGCCCGGCGAGCGGCAGCGATGCGTGCAGCAAGGGCCCCCAGCTCGCCTTGTTGGCCCAACCGAGGAGCTGTACCATGGCCCTGGGTGACACGAGATCCGTCTGCGACAGACCGCTGCCGTCATACGCGCGAAGGGCATCGCTGCGCATGCCGACCGTACGCTGCAACAAGCCGCGAAGCACAGTATCGGAATTGAACGCCGATCCTGCCACATGCCGGTCCGAACCGCGACCTGCCGCCCGGAACATGTGTTCGGCAATCACATTGACCGATTCACGGTTCATCACGGTGAGCAGTGTCTCGAGCGAGGGAGATTCCCATGACACGAGAGGGCGAGCGCCAGACGGAGTCGGGCCGAGTGTCATGCCGCCGGCCACGGTGATGCCGTTCCGTCGCAGTGCCGCGAGGAAGGCTCCGGTCGTGAACGACGCCGGATCCTCGACCACATACGAGTACGAGCGCTGGTAGCCCTGCGCGCCGATGGTGCCGCTGACCGAGATGCCATTTGCGCCGCGTCCGAGCCTGAGCGAGGCGCCCCTGCCAGCGACCGTCCGCACACTGGCGCGGACCGGAATGGCCGTCGTCGCCGGCTCGAGCACCACAGTCGCAGGGCTGCCGCGCGTGGTCGGGCGAACAGTGACCCAGACCAGATTCTCGTTCAGCGTCAGTCCCGAGACGCGCCCCGCGTAGGCGTCCTGCAAGATGCGAGGGTGCCAGCCTTCCGGAATCGAGCGCGCCTCGAAACCGCTCGCGTCGCCGATCACGCGTCCGCTCACCTGCCGCACTCCAGCGCGCACCAGTCGACCGACGAGCGAATCCATGGCAGCATCGGGTGTGCGACCGATGAAGCGAGATGAGAGCGACGGGTCGCCATCACCGCGCAGTATCAAGTCACCATCAAGCCGTCCGTCGCGAAGTGTGCCCGTATGAAGCACGTCCGTGTGGTATCGGTAATTCGCACCGAGACTGTTGAGTGCGAGCACCGACGTCAGCACCTTCTGCGTGGAGGCGGGCTGGTGCGGCACATCGGCATTGATCGAGAAGAGCGTGTCGCCCTGTGACAACGACACGACCATCATGCCCCATGATCCATTCCTGATCGACGCGCCGGCCAGAAAGCCCAGATCGCCGCGCAGCGCGTCGAGCCCGAACGGGGTGCGTGCCTCGAGGCGTGCAATGGCTGGAGCCGCGGCGCGACGGACGGGGCGCGCACGCTTTCTTGGCGTCACGCTGGTACGATCGGCGGCCGCAGGGCGGGACTTCAATCGCGACGTGGCGCGCGCCCTCGCGCTGGCACGGGCCGCGGCACCTGCGCGAACCGTCGTCTTCTTCCGTGTGGCCTGCCCGTCCACCGGACGAGTAGTGGCAAGGGCGAACAGCAGGAGGAGCAGCGCGCGAGCACCGGTCATGAGTCGGGCAGGAACCACGTCGCTACACCTTGAGAAAGATTTTCCGGCGCCAGAGCGCCCAGAGGATCACGAACCAGAGCAGCACGACGCTCAGCGCGTACGCGAGCGAAGCCACGTGTGGTTCGAGTATCGGCGCGAAAACCGCTTGATGGAACACCCACGATGCCGACTCCGGACCGTCGGCGGTCGGAATCTTCCAGAGCGTCACGGTGATGCGGGCCAGGATACCTGACCCCATGAAGGCGATCATCGGGTTGGTGCCGTAAATCACGAAGAACTTCGTCCAGCCTTTCCAACCGTGGACATCGATGATCCACATACAGGTTGCCAAGGTCACCAGCGCCATGCCGGCGGTGAAGACGACGTAACTGCTGGTCCAGAGGCTCTTGTTGATCGGGAAGACCCAGTGCCAGACGAGGCCTATCACCAACAGCAGTGCACCGGACGCGAACATGCCATTGAGCCGTTCGGCGAGCGAGCGTGGTGACGCGATCCAGCGTCCGGCGAACTGTCCGATCATCATGCTGCCGACCGCGGGCAGCGTACTCAGCAGCCCTTCCGGATCCCAGGTCTTCACCGATGCCCAGAGATGATTCGTTCCGAGCACGGTACGATCGAACCAGGCGCTGAGCACGGCGTCCGGTCGGTCGAGCAGCTGCCATCCCGGCACACCGCGATCTGGAACCGTGACCAGTGTCATCAGCGCCCAATAGCCGAGCAAAATGGCAACGAGCACGGCGAGATGCTGCTTCCAGGTGCCGCGGAGCGTGAGCATTGCGCCGATGACGTACGCCACGCCGATTCGCTGCAGTACACCCATGATGCGGAGGTGCTCCAGCCGGTAGCGCATGCGATCGACGATGCTCGGATCTGGCAACGACTCGATGGTGCCCCACATGAAGCCAGGGAACCAGGCGAGGAAGAGTCCGAACAGGAAGATCAGTGCGCCGCGACGCAGAATCTGCTGCACGATTGCGCCGTCGTCGTCACCTCGCGCCCGCCGCTGCGACAGCGAGAGATGCGCGGTCACGCCGACGATGAAGAGAAAGAACGGGAAGATCAGGTCCGTCGGCGTCCAACCATTCCACTTCGCGTGTTCCAGCGGCGGGAAGATGTGCTCCCAGTCACCGGGATTGTTCACCAGCAGCATGCCGGCGACAGTCATGCCGCGAAACACGTCCAGTGAAAGCAGCCGTTCGCGCGATGTGTCTGCGGCGTGCGTGACGCCACTCGTCATTCCGGCCGTATTGGAGGTGCGCGTCGTATCCGAGCCGACCGTCGTCGCCACCGGCTCAGCGACTCGGTACAGCGGCGAGCGCGCCGCGCGACCCCTGCGCCTCGTCGGCGCCGTCTCCACCCGCCCCCTGTCGCTGCCAGCGAAAGAACACCACGGTCATCACGCCGTAAAAGAAGAGGCCGCCCGGGATCCACATGATCAACCCACCGATCAGCTGATCCATCTTGGGCGAGATGCCCCAGAGCCGCGGGCTGGACGCGTACAGCGGATACAGCACCGAATCGGCCATCGCGATATAAATCGCGACGACGCTCATGGGCAGCGTCATCAAAAAGCAGTACAGCATCTGACCCGGATAGCTCAGGCGGGGCAACTCGGGCAGTGAACTCATGAACGGCCACCACATCAGCACACTGGCCACCAGGAACGTGACATGCTGCAGGATGTGCACGTTGTGATGCAGCAACGCGGTGTTGTACAGCGCCGGAATGTGCCAGATGCTGAGCGTGACGTTGAAGATTGCGAATGCCATGATCGGCGTCGTGATCCGGCGCGCGAGCGCACCGACGACGGGCCAACCCAGTGCCGGCCGCAGCATCCAGCCCGGCGTGCCTGCGATAAGCAGCGGTGGCACGATGAGCTCCATGATGAGGTGCTGCACCATGTGCCCGCTGAACAGGTAGAAGTCGCTCAGGTCGTGCAGCGGCCCGTTCAGGATCAGGAACAGCAGGAGCAGGCCACTGCAGAACGCGACGCGCTGCCCGGTCGACGGACCAACGCCCTGGGCGGAACGAGCACGTCGAAAGTAGAGCCACCCGAGCGCAGTCAATCCAATGACCGTGCTCGGGTGGATGGTCCAGTCATCCAGCGCCAGAGTCTGCGCAGGATGCAGGAGCAGTGCGAGTGCCATCAATACGCCCGAGACTCCGCCATCAGGCGCCGCTGCCCAGGTTGATCGCGACCTTGCCGAACAGAAAGAGCAATCCGACGCAGGTGACGATCGCGATCGCGAGCGGACCAACGAACAGGTTCCGGAACAGTTTGTTGTCGTACTTGAGGTGCATGTAGACCGCACAAACCACCGCGAACTTCACCGCCGACATGAAGATCATGCTCGGCACATAAATCGCCGACTGCTCCCACGGTTTGATGTAGTAGGCCGAGATTTCGACGATCGTGACGATCGTGAGAAAGAGTGCAGTCCAGAGATAGGTCTTCGCCGTCGGGTGATGCCCGTGTTCGTCGTGCGCGGCGTCCGTATCGTGTGCCATGGGGTCGTGGCTCACTTGATGAGGTAGAGTAGGACGAAGATCGCGATCCAGACCACGTCGACGAAGTGCCAGTACAGCGCGCAGAGATCGATCTTCAGCTCTTCAGCAGGCGTCAGCCCGCGCGTCTTGTCGATCGATGCGAGCGTGAACAACCAGAGCACACCGGCGGTGACGTGTGCGCCGTGGAATCCCGTGAGCACGAAGAAGCTGCTGCTGAACAGGTTCGTCGTCAGGCCCAGGCCCTCGTGCACGAAGCTGGTGAACTCGTAGGCCTGGCACATGAGGAACACGATGCCGAGCACCGCCGTCGACATGAGCCAGAAGAACGAGTTGCCTTCGAGCCGCGCCAGAAACGTGGTGCGCTTCACGTGTCGGTTCACGACTGCATTGTGTGCGAGCACCATCGCGAGCGACGACATCAGGAGCACGAACGTGGAAAAGCTCGTGACCGGGATGTTGAGGATGGCCTTGAACGTCTCACCGGTTGCCGGGTCCGTCCATGCCTCGTGCGGGTACGGGCCGACGCGCGACTTGCCCTTGTAGATCAGGTATGTCGAAATGAGGCTGACGAACAGCATGCACTCGGAGCCGATGAAGGCCCAGATGGCAATCTTGCGGTTGTCCAGTCCCGTCGAGGTGTAATGATGGCCGTGGGCGTCGTGCGATTCACCGCCGGCCATGGTCGGTTCAACTGCGGTTGCGCTCATTTCAGTGCGACTCCTCGAGCGGCGACGTGAGCCAGGCATACAGGCTCACCACCAGCATGGTTGCGCCGCCACCAACGACGACGTAGAACGCAACGTCGTTGACGTGCTTGAGGGTCATGCCACCGAGCATGGTGCAGAGACCCAATGCCGCCATCACCGGCTTGAACGTGTTTGCCGGCATCGGGATGCCGAGTTCACGCGAGGTCGGGACGCGGTCGTCACGATTCTCATGGCCTTCGTGATGCTCGCGCGACAGATCGTGGCCATCCGTCACGTCCCACAGCGGGTAGCGGCTGGTGACGTTCGGCAGCACGGCGAAGTTGTACTCGGGCGGCGGCGACGGGATGGACCACTCGAGCGTCGAGGCACCCCACGGGTCGCGACCGGCGCGCGGACCGCTCTTCAGCGAAGTGAAGAAGTTGTAGAGGAAGATCAGCGTCGCGACGATGATGATTGCAGTGCCGATGGAGCTCATCATGTTGAAGAGGTCCCAGCCCTGGTTCGCATCGTACGTGTAGATACGGCGCGGCATGCCCAGCAGGCCTGACAGGTGCATCGGGCCGAAGGTCAGGTTCATGCCGATCATGTTGATCCAGAAGTGCCACTTGCCGAGGGTTTCGTTCATCAGCCGCCCGAACATCTTCGGGAAGTAGTGATAGATGCCGGCGAAGATGCCCATGATCGAGCCACCGAACAGCACGTAGTGGAAGTGCGCCACGACGTAGTAGGTGTCGGTCTGCTGCAGGTCGGTCGGGGGTGATGCGTGCGTCACGCCGGAGAGGCCGCCGATGGTGAACATCGCGACCAGGCCGATCGAGAAGCACATGGATGTGGTGAACGTCAGCTTGCCGCCCCACATCGTGCTCATCCAGTTGAAGATCTTTACGCCGGTCGGGATGGCGATCAGCATCGTGGTGAGGCTGAATACCGTGTCCGCGATGGGGCCCATGCCGACGGAGAACATGTGGTGGGCCCACACGCCAAAGCCGAGGAAGCCGATCAGGATCATGGAGTAGACCATGACCGCGTACCCGAACAGCGGCTTGCGGCTGAACGTGGGCAGCACCTCGCTGACCAGACCGAACGCCGGCAGGATCAGGATGTAGACCTCGGGATGGCCGAAGATCCAGAACAGGTGCTGCCAGAGCAGCGGGTCGGCGCCGGCGGTGAGCGTGTAAAAGTTCGTGCCGAAGAAGCGGTCGAACTGCAGGAACACCAGTGCGACCGTGATGACCGGGAAGGCCAGCACGACGAGGAACTGCACCACGAAGCTCGCCCACGTGAACATCGGCATGCGCATCAGGTGCATTCCCGGTGCGCGCATGTTGATGATGGTGGTGATGAAGTTGAAGCCGGCCGCGAGCGAGCTGATGCCGAGGATCTGAAGGCCGAGCACCCAGAAATCGATGTTCAGGCCGGGATTGTATGCCATCGTGGTGAGCGGGGCATACCCGAACCAGCCGCCGTTCGGGGCAAGGCCGGCGAAGATCGGCAGCGTGATGAAAATGCCGCCGAGCAGGTAGACCCAATAGCTGAAGGCATTGAGACGCGGGAAGGCCACGTCGCGGGCGCCGATCTGCAGCGGGATGAGGAAGTTGAAGAAGGCAGCTGACAGCGGCATGATGGCGAGGAACACCATCGTGGTGCCGTGCATGGTGAAGAGCTGGTTGTACAGCTCAGCGCTGACCAGTGACTGATTGGGTGCGGCGAGCTGTGCGCGGATGACTGCCGCCTCGAGCCCGCCGAAGATGAAGAAGAAGAGGGACGTGAACAGGTACAGCACGCCGATCCGCTTGTGATCCGTGGTCGTGATCCAGCTCCAGACGCCGGTCTTCTCGCCGTACGTGGAGGCGGAGGCGGCAGCCGGCGCGTAAATCGGCGGCGCAACAGTCGTGGCCATGACGCGAAATGCTCCGGGCGCGGGTTACTTGAGAGCCTGCAGATAGGCGGCGACATCTGCGATCTGCTGATCGGAGAGACCGCCCATCGTGACCTTGGCCTTGATGGCCGGATTGTATTCGCCGTTGCCGATGGCCGGCATCAGGCTGCCCGGCTTCATCGCTGGCGCGTTCTTGATCCAGCGAACCAGGTTTTCGGTCGTGTTTTCGTACAACGAACCGCCGAGGCTGTAGCGGGAGCCGAAATGCGTCAGGTTCGGGCCGATCACGCCAGCGCTCATCGGGTTGCCGCTGACCTTGTGGCAGCCGATGCACGACGAGCGGGAGTAGACCTTCTGACCGCGCTCTGCGTCGCCCGCAAGACCGGCAGTGAAGCCGATGCTCGACGGAGGCGTCGCCGATGGCAGCGAGCTCGGATCGAGCTTTTCACGCGGAAAAATGAACCCGACCGGTGCCGGTGCGGCCGCATTGGCCAGCGCCGCGCCGATCTGACCACTCCGGGTCGTGGCGGCTGCACCAGCGGCGGCCGGTGTCGCGGCCGGAACAAACGGCGGCGTCACGGCGCCGTAGACGGCAGGACCCTTCTGGTGCGCGGCCCAGCTGGCGAATTGCTCGGGCGTGACGGTAAACGCGCGGAACTTCATGTTCGCGTGACTCGAGCCGCAATACTCGTTGCAACTGCCGTTGAGTGACTTCATCGCCATCGAGTCGCGCGGTGTCATCCACAGGTAGTTCGTCCTGTTGGAGATGAGGTCACGCTTGCCGCCCAACCGCGGAATCCAGAACGAGTGCAGTACGTCCTTGGTATTCAGCTTGAAGTTCACCGGGCGCCCGACCGGCAGATACAACTCGGTGGCCGTGGTGATGCCGTACTGGGGATAGCGGAACTCCCACCACCACTGGTGCCCGATCACCTCGACCTGCAGCGCGTTCGCCGGTGCCTTGGCCTGCGTCATGAAGATCGTCTTGACCGTGGGCACCGCGATGAAGGCCAGAATCACCGCCGGGATTGCCGTCCACGCGATTTCCAGTGCCGTGTTGCCGTGCACGTGCTTCGGATCAGGCGAGTTCGGACGCGCCTTGAATTTGAAGACGATGTAAAGGATGCCGATTTCGACGATCACAAAAACGATCGTTGCCCAGAAGAGCAGCTGGTCCCAGAGATGGGTGACTGCCTCGTTCATCTCCGTCGTGTAATTGAACGTCGTGTTCGGGTACTGCTGCGCACCGGCCGTAGCGGCAACAGCGAGGAGCAGCGCTGCGGTACGCGCGACGGGCACGAGTCCGCGAAACATCTGTGCGCCGGCGAAAATCCGGCAAAAGCGCGAAAAGCTGGCCATGCCCAGGTCTTGGGAAGGGTCGTGGGGCGCCAGGGTAGACTCCCCATATAAAACCGGCGGAGATGGAACCGAGGTTCCCGACCGACAGCTACGGGGGGCAACGTGGCCACCCGAAAAAGCAACAATCGTCATGTCATTCACGACGATCGCGACCCCTACCGGGTCTGGCGATCGCGTGCCAATTACGTACAACCGGCCTCTGACTGATCCAGCATCATCGAACAGCGATACACTCTACAAAACTAAGGACCACGGGTTACTCGCCGCTAGCGTCGCTTGACGGCAGCTTCGCATGATCGTCGCGGACCGCATGCTTCTGCGTGGTGGACGTGATGGCAAGCTCGATGCCTGATTTGAGCTGTCCGACGCGCTCGCGCAGCGCACGAAGCCTGGCCTGATCGCCACTGCCGCCACGCGTGGCGACGAGAATGAGGTCGGTCGTGATGTCCGCCAGCAGCTGGAACTGGCTACGCAGCAGCCCGATGAGGGGCGTGGCGGCCCGCTTGATCATCTGTCCGTACGCTGTCGTGGGCTGCGTGGTGCGGATGGCGATCGCGTATTTCTCGACGTGCCCATGCACGGTCTGCGCGAGGGATGTTGCCGACGCCAGGGCCTGCAGCTTCGCCTGACCGGGTCCATCGACGGTGGGTTTTGACATATGCCATCAAGGTATCGACTGCTCCGGCGGCGAAACACTTGATTCAGCCCAGAAACGTGCACATCGTCGCGGATCAGCGCAGGCGCCTGCGATCGCGCGCATGCCTGGCGTGCGCGGGACTGCCGTGCGTAGGCCTGCCGTGCGTGGCCCGATCACGGATGCGGCCCAGCGCCTGACGGACAGACGGACGGCGGCGCGCGCCAGCATAAATTGCGAGATGTCCGACCGCCTGCCCACCCGTCGCCAGCCAGCATTTGCGCCTTCGACACCGCCGACACCGCGGTGCCCGGTGTGCTGGTCGAAGCCGTTCCTGGGGCCGACGCGACAGGTGAGGCGGGGCTGGCGGGTCCAGGCGAGTGAAGCGGAGGCGACGGGCGGCACGACAGTCACCGTGGCCAGCACCATCTACCCCTGCAGCAACCCCGTCTGCGACTCGGCCATCGTGATGCGCATGGCGCTGACGGGCGGGTACTTGCAGTCCGACCTGGACGAGGGGTTGCTGCGCGACGCTGCGGCAGCGGCGTACCTGCGCGGGCGCACAGGGCGCGACGGGCTGTGGCGCGACCGCTCAGGCGATCCGAAGACGGCGCCGGTGCAGCGCGACCTGTTCGGATAGGCGTCGACAACGCTGTCCGGCGGGCGTTGCTCCTTCACTCGTGTCGGCCCGCGAAGTGGTACCGGCAACAGCGACTGCACGGCGACACGCCAGCAAGTGTTCGAACGCACACAAGGGTACGAACGCACGCCGCGCCCGCACCCTGCTCTACTCTTGAGGCGACCTGTTCATGCCAGCTTGCCTTCCGCTGCATCGACGATGCGTCACGAGACGCGACTCAACGGAATCGGAAACCAAGACCGATCATCACCGAGCTGTTCTTGATGTCGTTGCCCGTGTTGTCGGAGATGCACGTAAGCCCACGCACATAGTGCACGGACGGGACCGCGAGATAGCGCTCGCCGAGCTCGATGGGGAGTTCAACGCCAACGGTCGCACCGATGTCGAAGCGCCTGGTGTCGGCGTCTTCGTGAAGCGCACCGCCTCCACTCGAGAATGACGACTATGCGCCGCGCTGCACGTACAGCAAGCACCCCGGTCTGGAAACCAATTGCCGACGTGTTTGGATGCACGATGAATGTGAGGCCGCCGTAGCCGACGCATCCACTTGCAGACTGCGGCCTGATCAGCGACCAGCCATCGACTCCGGTCTCAGTACGTCATCGAGCTGCTCACGCGTGAGCCAGCCACGCTCGAGCACGATCTCGGTGACCCCGCGTCCACTGGCGAGCGCTTCCTTGGCTACCTCGGTGGCCTTGTCGTAGCCGATCACGGGCAGCAGCGCGGTGACCACACCGATCGAATGCTCCACGTAGTAGCGCATGCGGTCGGCATTCGCCGTGATGCCCACGATGCACTTGTCACGCAACACGCGAATGGCCTGCGTCATCTCGTGGATACCACCCAACAGTCGATACGCGATGATTGGCTCGAAGACGTTGAGCTGCAGCTGCCCCGCCTCGGCCGCCATGGTCACGGTGACGTCGCCGCCGATGATGTTGAAGCAGACCTGATTGACGACTTCGGGGATGACCGGATTCACCTTGCCCGGCATGATCGAGCTGCCGGGCTGCATCGCGGGAAGGTTGATCTCGCCAAACCCTGCGCGTGGCCCTGACGACAGCAACCGCAAGTCGTTGCAGATTTTCGACAGCTTGGTGGCGGTGCGCTTCAGCACACCGCTGAGCTGCACGAAGGCCCCGGTGTCGCTGGTCGCCTCGATGAGATCCGGTGCGGTGATCATCGCGAGCCCCGTCACATCGGACAGGTGCTTGCGCACCGATGCGGTGAATTCGTCCGACGCGGTGATGCCGGTGCCGATGGCCGTCGCGCCCATGTTCATCTCACGCATCAGCGCCTGCGCTTCACCAAGGCGATCGACATCTTCCATGAGCGTGTGCGCCCACGCCTTGAACTCGCGACCGAGCGTCATCGGCACCGCATCCTGCAGCTGGGTGCGGCCCATCTTGATCAACGCACTGAACTCTACGGCCTTGGCATCCATCGCACCGCAGAGCTCCGTCAGTGCAGCGCGCAGCACGTCGAGTGCCGTGTGCAGCGCGATGCGAATCGACGTGGGATAGACGTCGTTGGTGCTCTGGCTGCGGTTCACATGCTCGTTGGGATGCACCACGTCATATGTGCCTCGTGCGCGTCCGAGAATCTCCAGCGCACGATTCGCAATGACTTCGTTCGCGTTCATGTTCGTGCTGGTGCCGGCGCCGCCCTGGATCATGTCCACGATGAAGTGCTCGTGGTGCCGGCCAGCACGCAGCTCCTCGCCCGCACGCACGATCGCATCGGCGATGTTGTCAGGCAGCAGACCGAGTTCCTGGTTCGCCCGCGCGGCGGCAATCTTCACGGCGGCGAGCGCGGAGATCAGCTCGGGGAACTCGCGCAGGGGCACGCCGGTGATCGGAAAGTTCTCGGCGGCGCGCAATGTCTGCACACCGTACAGGGCCTCGTCCGGCACTTCGCGCTCGCCGAGCAGGTCATGCTCGGTGCGCATGCGCGTGCTGCCGAAACCCAACGTGCGTCCACGTCCCACGAGCGTCGCGTCGGCGCTGCGCAGGCGCGTGGCGATGGCCCGTGCGGCACGTGCGACGAGGCCCGCGTACAGGTGCGGATTGTCTTTCACGACCTCGGCCAGCTTCTCCTTGCTCAGCACCAGCAGTTCGCCCGCGATCACGGCGCGTGCGGTGGTGCCGTGGCGCGTGTCGTCCAGCAGCAGGCCCTCGCCGATCGCCTCGCCCGGGCCCATCGTCACCAGACGCGTGATGCGGCCTGCCGAGGCCTTCTCGATCGCCACGCCGCCCGAGACGACCAGCGCGAACATCGTGCGCTCATCGCCCTCGTTGAAGAAGACGTCGTCAGTGGCGTAGGAGAGCGGCTCGACGGACTGCGCAAGGCGCCAGAGCTGCGCATCGGGAAGGCCTGCGACGAATGGCAGTGCCTTGAGCTGTGTGAGGATCACATTTTTCATCGCACGAAGCTACGTGCACGCCACGCATCGTGCGAGCAGCGGCGCGCATGTCGTGCACCGCAGTGCCGCACCGGGTTCCGGTCGGCGCACGTCTGCGGCGCACGACTGTGGTACACGACTGCGGTACACGACTGCGGTACACGACTGTGAGGCACAACACCGAACACGGGCGACAGACGCGTCAGCTGCTATGGCAGCTTGCTGCCAGGTGTCCAGCCCGAGGTGGCGCACTGCTCGACGAGCTGCAGCACCGCGTCGCGCTGATCATGCACGGCAAGCAGCAGAAGATCGCCGGGTCGTGCCCATGTCAGAGCCTGACGCACGGCGCTCATATCATCCGGCGCGCTCGCGAGCTGTGCGTCGGGTACACCCAGCGCACTCAACGCATCGAGCAGCACACCGCTGATGGAGCCTGACGCACGTCCGCGCAGGAACCTGGGCATCTCCTTGGCGATGAAGTGGTCGATGATGCCTGGCTCCGCGGCGGCAGCGGCAATGGCCTGCAGCGCGACGTCGTCACGATCACCACCCGTGCCGAGCGACACGGCGCGACGCACGGCGGGAATGCCACGCGTCGCGTCGATCAGCGCCGCAACACTCTGCGCGTTGTGCGCATAGTCGATCACGACGGTGACCCCACCAACCACGTGCGTCATGAGGCGGCCCATGTTCTCACGAGGATCGGTGCCGAAGGCGAGCAGGGCCGCGCGCGACGAGTCGCCAAGGTGCAGCTCATCCGCCACCGTAGCGGCGACGAGCGCGTTGAGCACGTTGTGCGTGGCCGCACCGCGAAGCGTGGCCGGAATCTGCGTCAACTCTGCAGTCGTGAGGTGCAGGTCAGTGCTGCTGGACCAGGTGAATGGCGCATCGACTGCGGTGTCGTGGTGCACTGTCACCGTTGCAAGGCGGCCGGTGTAGCGCGCCGTGGCCTGCACCAGTGATGGCACGCCGGCATTGCACACCAGCAGCCCGCGTTCGTGCACGGCGCTCGCGACGATGAGCTTCACCGCGGCCAGCGTCTCCAGATCGTTGATGCCGTAGTCGCCGAAATGATCGGGCGACAGCGTCACGACGGCGGCGACCGACGCGTGCTGCACAGCGAGGCCGCGGCGCAGCAACCCACCACGCGCCGTCTCGAGCACCGCAAGTGTGACCGACGTGTCCTGTAATACGCGACGCGCGCCGACTGGGCCCGACCAGTCGCCGGACTCCACCTGCGCGTCGTTGATCCAGACACCATCGGTGCAGGTGTGGCCAACGTTGTGCCCTGCCGCGCGTGCCATGGCTGCGATCATGCGCACCACGGTCGTCTTGCCGTTCGAGCCGGTGACGAGCACGATCGGGATGTCGCGCACCGTGCGCCAGTCGACCAGATCAGTGGCCGGGATGTCGCGCAACGGCCAGCAGTGCGCACCCGATCCGCTTCCGATGCAGGCAGTGTGCTCGTCGAAGGTGACGTTGATGCGGCGGCGCTGGCCTTCGTGCCAGAGTGCGACGAGCGGCGGGCAGGACTCGGCATCAGCCATTGCACGGAGTTCATCGATCGTTGTGGCCGCAGTGTCACGCACCAGACCGACAATCGCCAGTTCCGACGTCATCCAGGCGGATTCGCAGACGTCCGTCGCAGTCATGAGCTGATCGACTGGTGCGTGCACGAAGAGGCTCGCACCACCGGGATAGGTACGCTGAGTGGTCGTCGAATCGGGCCAGCCCAGCGCGCCGGTGAGCTCGGCGATGCGCGCATGCCAGGCACGCAGCAGCGCCGCGTTGCGGTTGGACATCGTGTCGTCCAGCACGACGTCCAGCACAGCGCCCACTCCCGGGTGCATCAGGTTGGGGCCCATCAGGCGGCGCGATTCCACGATGATCGGAGAAGGGTGACCCGACGCGAGGTCTGGTTCGCGCGGTGGGCGCATGATGCTCGCTACTGGTACTGGTGGTATTGGATGCTGTACTGGCTAGTCGTTCGCCTCACGCGCAAGGAACACGCCGCGATCATCACGCACGATCGCCGTCGTGCCGGCCATCGTGCCGGCCAGCGCGGCCACGGTACCGTTGGTCGGCGGGCTGCTCACCGGCGAGACGACTGCGCGAGGGGGCGGCACATTGTCGTCGGCCAGCTCGATCACGGCGGGACGCACGGTCTGCGGCGCCTGCTTCTTCTGCGACGCGAACGATGACGGCGCTGCGTCCGCGCGGAAGTGTGTGATCTGCTTCCAGCCGCGTGCGAGTGCGTCAGCGAAGATCAGCACCAGGTCACCCGGTGCGGCCATGCGCAGCGCTGCCTCGATCGCTTCCTGTTCATCGATGATCACCGACACGCGATCGGCACCGATGCCGTGCGCCAGCAGCGCCCGCTCGATCATGCGCGGCACATCCTCATCGCCGCGCCCGCGTCGTCCATCGTCGCGACGGCAGATGTAATGGTCGAACATCGCGGCGGCGGCCACGTCACCGATGGCCACGATGTCCTGGTCGCGCCGATCGCCCGGCGCCGAGAGCACGCAGATACGGCGACCCTTCACGTCGAGCCGATTCGCAAGCTGGCAGAGCTGCTCGATGGCATCGGCGTTGTGTCCGTAGTCGAACAGCACGCGGAACTGATGCTGATCATAGACATTCAGGCGACCAGGCGCCTGGAAGAAGCTCGTGTCGAAGGTCCGCAGGCCATGCCGGATGTCCTCGAGGCGCACGCCCATCGCGAACGCCATTGCCGCAGCGAACATCGCGTTCTGCACGTTGTGCAGCGCCTTGCCCTCGATCGTCGCCGGGATCAGGTGTGTCCAGAGCAGCGGAATGTGCGCGCCATGATCGTAGATCGTGATCATGGAGCCGTTGATGCCGTTCTCCAGCGCGATGGCGCGGCCGCCGGCGCGGATGTGCTCGCGCACCAGCTCATGATCGGGGTTGAGCGTGACGTAGCAGACATGCTTTGCCTCGGTGTACGCGGCCATGCGCAGCGTGAGCGGATCGTCGGCATTGAGCACCGCGGTGTCCCGTGCAATCTCGACGACGGTGCGCTTGATCTCGGCCAGCTGCTCGAGTGTGTCGATGCCCTTCTGGCCCAGGTGATCCGGGCGCACGTTGAGCACTGCACCGACATCCACGTAGCGCGTGGCCATGCCGGCGCGCAGCAGCCCGCCGCGTGCCGTCTCGAGCACCGCAACTTCCACGTTCGGGTCGCTGAGCACGATGCGCGCAGCCGTCGGGCCGGTCATGTCGCCGATGACCGTACGCTGTCCGTCCACGTACACGCCATCGGTGGTCGTGAGACCCACGCGCTTGCCGGCGAGCTTGTGGATGTGCGCAAGCATGCGCGAGGTCGTGGTCTTGCCGTTCGTGCCGGTGATCGCTGCAATGGGAATCGTGCTCGGCGTGCCGGCGGGGAAGAGCATGTCGATGGTCTTGCCGGCGACGTCACGCGGACGTCCATCGCTGGGCGCCATGTGCATGCGGAAGCCCGGCGCTGCGTTCACTTCGCAGATCGCGCCACCGATTTCCTTGTAACTCTGCGTGATGTCGGGTGTGAGAAAGTCCACGCCACCGATGTCGAGCCCGATCGCCTTGATCGCGCGCACTGCCATCTCGGCGTTGTCGGGATGCACGAGATCCGTCATGTCACGCGCGGTGCCGCCGGTGCTCAGGTTGGCGGTGAGGCGCAGGTACACGATTTCATCAAGAGGCGGCACCGACGCCGCGGTGTAGCCGAGTTTCTGGAGCAGCCCGTTCGCCTGCGCATCCAGCTCGATGCGCGTCAGCACCTTTTCGTGCCCGACGCCGCGACGTGGATCGGAGTTCACGATCGCCACCAGTTCCTGAATGCTGTGCGTGCCGTCACCGATCACGTGACCCGGCTCGCGCTTGCTGACGGCGACGAGTTCACCGTTGATCACCACCATGCGATGATCGTGGCCGGTGATGAACGTCTCGACGATCACGCTGCGGGAGTGTTCCTGTGCGCACGTGAACGCCTCGCGGACTTCGGCGGCCGTCATCAGGTTGATGGAGACGCCGCGGCCGTGATTGCCGTTGTACGGCTTCAGCACGACGGGGTAGCCGATGCGACGTGCCGCGTCGACCGCCATGTCGACGGTCTGCACGAGACGCTGCCGCGGAACCGGCAGGCCGAGATTCGCGAGGATCTTGTTCGTCTCCTCCTTGTCGGACGCCAACTCGACGGCGATGTGCGACGTGCGCCCCGTGATGGTGGCCTGGATGCGCTGCTGATTGCAGCCATATCCCAGCTGGATCAGCGACTGCTCGTTGAGGCGGATCCACGGGATACCGCGCTTCTCGGCCGCGTGCACGATGGATGCGGTGCTGGGGCCGAGTGCACGACGCTGCGCGTAGCGGATGAAGTCGTCGCGCCTCGTGTCCCAGTCAAAGCTGCGGTCGAACTCCTCGGGCTGCAGGTCGGCGGGGAGCAGCGAGTGAAGCAGCGCCAGCGAGAGTGACGCTGCCTCGAGCCCCACGTCTTCCTGCTCGTACTCGAAGGCCACGTCGTACACACCGGCGGGGCCGGCGGAGCGCGTCTTGCCGAACGTGACATGCACACCGGCGGTGTTCTGCATCTCGAGCACGACATGCTCGAATACATGTCCCAACCAGGTGCCCTCGTCTTCCGTCATGCGGCGGATGAATCCACCCGGTTCGCCGTAGCTGCAGCCATGCTCACTCAGGCCCGGCAGTCGCTGCACCAGCGCATCGATGAACGCCTTGCCCAACCGCATCGTCGGCCATGCCTCGAGCACGCCGAGGTCCACCTCGAGACGAATCACGGGGAAGTGTGCGTAGTGGCTTGGCCCGACGTAGACGTTGCGATCCAGGATCTTCATCAGGCGTGATCGGTGTGTAGAGAAACGACGTTGCTGCCGTGTGCCTTGCGTGTGCGGAGGTTGAAGCCCGCACCTTCCGCCAGCTGATGCATGCGAATGCCGAGCAACGTGATGGTGTCATGCGGCTCGGCGTCGTGCATGGACGAGAATTCCACGTCGCGTGTGTCGATCACCGTGACCGCGCTGCTGCCCATGACGTCGATCTCGTCGTCGGGACTGATGAAGGCCGCCGTGTCCTCGTCCACGCCCAGGCCCAGCATGGCCGGATTGTACGAGAGGGCAGTCAGGAGGCGACCGAGGCGGTCGCGCTCGCGGAAGTGCTGGTCGATGATGATTTCCGGCGCGAGGCCGAAGCCGGGCGCCAGCGTCACCATGCCCGCGCGGGGCGTGGGGCCTTCATCACCGCCGGCGATCATGTGCGCCGACATCACGGCGGCACCGGCGCTGGTGCCGGCGACCGGCATGCCCGCGAGGAAGCGATTGCGCAGCAGGTGTGCGGCCGGGGTACCGCCGATGATGGTCGTGAGCCGAAGCTGGTTGCCACCTGTGATGAACACGCCATCGGCATCGGCCAGGCGCGACGTCCAGTCCTGGTCATCGCAGTCGGAGCGACGGCGGAGGTTGAGCGCGCGGGCGTTGGTGACCCCGTGCTTCGCGAACTGCTTCTCGTACCAGGTCCCCATGTCCGTTTCTTCGGACGCGGTGGGGATGATGGCGATCACCGGGTTGCTGCTTCCGCAGAGCTCTATGAAGCGGGCGAGGATGCTTGCATCGGTGAGCTTGCCGCCGATGGGAATGAGCCAGCCTTTACTGGACGGGGAGAGCATATCGGAAAGTATCGGAGGCTGTCGGTCGGGGCATCCCTTTGTTCGGGCTACGCGGCTTTTGACTGGAGCTGTGGATTTTCTCCAGCACAAAGAAACGGCAACACCTCTCACACGGAGCCGCAGAGGCACGGAGGAACTGCAACAGATTTTGGGGGACGTCGGTGGCTCGACGCAGTTCTTCAATTCTTGCCCTTCTCCGCGGCTCCGCGACTCCGTGTGAGTGGAGTTCGCGGTTGCAGTTGCGGTTGCGGTTGCGGTTGCGGATGGACAGCGGGCTGGTAGCGTTGGCGGGATGACGATCGAATTGGTGGGGGACAGCGACGCGGCGGGGATGCGGCTGCTGCTGAATGCGGACGTGTATGCGCCTGCGCATCTGGGGCACCGGCACCTGCTGACGGGCGGCGGCCGGATACTGTGGATGGGCACCGAGCGGCCGGCGTTTCCGTCGTATCTGGGCGTTTACGAGCACGACCTGCAGGGGCAGCGGGTGATCCCTGGGCTCATTGACGGGCATTGTCACATCACCGGCGGCGGCGGTGAGGCCGGGCCCGCGAGCAAGGTGCCGGCGCCGCTGGCGGAGAGTTATCGCGCCGCGGGTGTCACGACCGTGGTAGGGGTGCTTGGCACGGATGACGTGACGCGTTCGACGGCGGAGCTCGTCGCGGGCGTCAGGGCGCTGCGCGCGCAGGGCATCGACGCCTGGTGCCACACGGGCGGCTATCACCTGCCACTGACGACGCTGACCGGGTCGGTGCGCGGCGACATCGTCAACATCGATTGCATCATCGGGGTGGGCGAGGTCGCGATTTCGGATCATCGCTCCAGTCAGCCGACGTTGCAGGAGCTGCTGCGGATCGCATCGGACGCGCATGTGGCCGGCCTGATGACGGGCAAGGCTGGCATTCTGCACCTGCATGTGGGCGACGGACCGCGCGGGCTGGCGCTGGTGCGCGAGGCGCTGACGGTGTCAGAGATTCCGGCGCGGGTATTCAACCCGACGCATGTGAACCGGCGGAAGGGGCTGTTTGCCGAGGCGATCGAATTGGTGAAGCAGTTCGGGTGCTACGTGGACATCACGGATTTCCCGGTGGCGGAGGGGGAGGATGCGTGGTCGGCGGCGGATGCGCTGGAGCGGTACTGGGAGTCGGGGGCTGATCCGGCGCGGGTGACGGTGTCGAGTGATGGGGGTGGGTGCCTGCCGGTGTTCGATGCCGAGGGACGCGTGGTGAGTATGGACGTGGGCGATTGTTCGGCGTTGATGCGGACGGTGCGCGAGCTGGTGCGGCGGGGGCATTTGTTAGAGCGGGTGTTGCCGGCGTTCACGACGAATGTGGCGAAGCTGCTTCGGTTGGGGGGTGTGGGTGCGGTGGTGGAGGGCGGGCGTTCGAGTGGTGTGATTGTCGCTGTATGAACCGATATGCAATAGGCTTTGCGTCATGACTTTTGTAAAACAGCCGGCACGAGGTCGCGAGTTCTTGAGAGGCTTTACACCGAGGACTCTGTGGCGATAATTCCGTTGCCGATCCATAGCGATCCAGAGACTATGGGCGGCACGCCCGTGTTCGTGGGGACGCGTGTCCCCGCTCAGACACTCTTGGACTATCTCGAGGGTGGCGACACTTTGGATGCATTCCTCGCGGACTTCCCCTCAGTGACACGCGAGCAAGCGATCGCGACCCTTGATGTCGGTACCGCGCTGCTGATTGCGCAGGCCGCACGCCGCTAAGTGCGCATCCTGTTCGACGAATGCAGACCGCGGCCGCTGCTGCGCGAGCTGGTTGGGTTCGACGTTGCCCATGTGTTGGATCTCGGGTGGCAGGGTCGGAAGAACGGGGCGTTGTTGGCGAGTATGCTGGCGGACGGCTTTACGGTATTTGTCACCGTCGATCGAAACGTGCCGTACCAGCAGAACATTCCGACGTCAGGCATTGTCGTGATCGTGCTGGAAGCGGCGAAGAACCGACTCGCGGATCTACGGCCGCTGATGTTCGACGTACGTGTGATTCTAAAAACGGCGCAGCCTGGACGTGTCTACCGGACAGGTGTCTAACCCGGGTGGCTGCAGCAACGGCGACTGACGTTTTGTGATCAGGCGCACTTTTTGTGCGGTCTCCGCGCAGCAAAACCCTGTCTCGTTAGACCCCGCAAGGAGCGTTGCTTGGCCAAGGCGAAGAAAGAGGAAGGCGCGCAGTTCGTTCGATACTTCGGGCAACTTCTTGATTCGCTGCGCGCGCTCGGAGGATCAGCGAAAGCCGACAAGGCGGTTGACCGCGTTGCGTACGACCTCTCAGTCAGTGACGATGTTTTGAATGAGACGTTACCGTCGGGCGGATCACGATTCAGGAACCAAGTCGCCTGGGCACGGTTCTACCTCGTCCGCGAGGAGCTACTCGATTCGTCGAAACACGGCGTATGGAGCCTTACGGAGCTCGGCCTCGCGAGGACGCTTTCGTTCGAGCAGTCGCGTGAGATCTTTCGGAAATGGGTGAAGATCTTCGCCGCGCAGCGAAAGGAGAAGGAAAGGAATGAACCAGCCGCGGAGGAGGTCGCAGAGGATATTAGTGTCGTATCAAACGACTATCGCTCCGAGGTTCACGACATTCTCCTCAGCCTTCCGCCAGCTGGGTTCGAGCGCCTTTCCCAGCGCATTCTGCGTGAAGCAGGCTTTTCGCAGGTGGTGGTGACAGGGCAAAGCGGTGATGGTGGCATTGATGGATTCGGCACTCTGCAGATCAACCCGCTCGTTTCTCTCAAAGTGCTTTTTCAGTGTAAGCGCTACGCAAAGTCCGTATCACCTGGCCATGTTCGCGACTTTCGAGGTGCGATGGCCGGGCGAGCGGATAAGGGCATCATCATTACGACCGGAACATTTACGGCAGAGGCAAGACGAGAAGCGAGTCGTGACGGCGCGCCGCCAATCGAATTGATCGATGGAGAGAAGCTGATCGACATGCTTGAGCAACTCGAGCTTGGCCTGAAGCCAGTGCGTACATACGAAGTCGCGCAGACTTTCTTCAACGAGTTCAAGGTCTAACACCTGTTGCTGCTCACGCTGCGGCCAGCGTATGGTAATGAGGCGCGTCTTTTGTGCGATTGTCAGACGGCAGAACCCTGTCTCGTTACCACGCGAGACGCGCAGACTGCCTCCGTCAGCTCAACGCTCAGCGCCGTGCAGAGGACGGCGCGCGTCGATCACGCCCAACTGGGCCGGTATTGAACCACGCAAAACGCCCCGCATCTCGCGTATGTCATACAGCCAAGCAGCCTGGCATCGGCTTACCCGATGATTCTGGTCACCTGAGAGCGGATGTGCTCGTGCCGGGCGATCGCACGATGATCGCAGCAGCCGTCGAGGGTGACATTCATGACTTTGCGGAGCGGGATGCGACGTATCGTCAGTCCATGTCGCCTACGACGTGCGACTTCCCGCCTTCAGCAGCCACAACGGCTCGGGTAGGACACGAAGCGTGAGCGGTGCATTCATCCATGAGACTTCGCCGTCGTAAGCCACCTTCACGGTCCGCGGGCCAAACATATTTGACGGCGTGATGACGAGACGCGGGCAGACGATGCGCTCGATGCTGTCAGCCTCGCCCAGCTGACCGAGTGCTCCACGCAACATCAGGCCGATCATGGCGAGAGCGCCGACTGGCTTGAGGATCACCGCGGTGATTTGACCGTCCGACGTGGATCCCTCGGCGCCCGTACCCGTCTCGCTCAGCCCCAGCTGCTCCAGCTGCAACTGGTTGTTGCCGACGAAGAGGGTCAGCGTGCGCACTTTGCGCAACTTCCCTTCCCACTCGATCGAGAGACGCAGGCGCTGCCGCGCGCGAAGCAGCGTGGACATGCCGGCACCCAACGCGACCAGCCGACTGCGGCCGAATCGACCCTTCCACGTCTCGCGGTCCTGCAGCAAGTCCGGATAGAGTCCCAGGCTGGCATTGACGAGGAAGACCTGGTCGTTGATGGCGGATATCTGTACCGGCTCGGGACGCCCGTCGAGGAGCCAGCGCAGCGCATCCGCCGCCTCGGTCGGTGCTCGATGCTCGCGCGCGAAGTAGTTGAACGTGCCCTCGGGAATCACGCCCATCACGCACCCGGCGCCGTGCGCTGCCTGTGCGACGGTGTTGATGGTGCCGTCACCACCGACGGCCACGACGGCCGAATGACTGGCAACTGCCCTCGCCGCAGCCTCCTGCGCCACGCGCGAGAGTTCACCCGGCGCAGCGAAGTGGACGGTGCCCCTCCGGCGCGCATCGCGCAGCCCCGCCTCGATGACCTCTCGCGTCGTGCCGGCATCGGAGTGGCCAGCCTTGCCGTTCATCACGAGCTCAATGTTCGCCGTGGGATCGAACTCGGGACGATTCATCATCGGTCGACGATGCACCTGCGGTGATCCTGTTCGCTCACCACCCGCAGCTCGTACAATGTCGTCTTCCCGGTTCGATCGTATTGCGCATCAGGTCGCTCGCGTTGACAGAACCACTTCAATAATGCCAGAGCACAGTCAGATAGCAGCCGGCTAACCAGCTCACCGTTGCAAGGGCTGCGCCTTAGCACGTTGCTTGCAACTTGCGAACTGATCCAAAGCAACGGTCTGCCAACGCCGGAGACGCTGCGGACCACGATACGGCATTCGCGGCGACGCAGTGCAAGCCTCCTCATCCAGCGTTCCAACCATGATCACGGTTCACACGGTCCGCGTATCGACGATCTGCAGCGTCATGCAGTCGACGGAAAGAACCCGATGGGCATCACGATCGCCGTCCGGCTCATCAGCATCTGCATCAGTATCTGCACACTGCACATTCAGAAGTGCTGCGGCTACGATGTTCGGCCAAGCTGCATTGCTTTCGCAATGCAGCTCCGTACCCCCTCAAGAATCAGCCCCGTGAATTTTCGTCATCCCGGTACCGGCGGCGTCGCCTGTCCTCCGACTGACGATCCGCCGATCTCGTCCACATCGCCGATCACCATCGCAGTGATCGAGGACAATCGCCTGGTGCGCGAGGGCCTCACGATCCTGCTGAACAAGTTCGACGGCGTGCAGGTGATCGGCGGAGGCGCGAGCCCCGAAACCGTGCTGTTCAGGGAGAAGCGTGATCCACGCATCGTCCTTCTCGACCTCGGACTGCGCGCCGGTGACAGTCTCCGTGTCGCGCGGCGTGTCAAGCTCGAGTTCCCGGAGTCACGCATCGTGGTGATGGATCTGCTGCCAGCGCACGAGGAGATCGTGGAGTTCGTGCACGCCGGCGTCTCCGGCTTCCTCCTCAAAGACGCCACTCTCGACGATCTGGAGCGCACCATCCGCTCGGTCGCGGCTGGCGTCGATGTGCTGCCACCGCAGATGATCGGCACGCTTTTCTCGCAGATCGCTGGAGACGCCGTCGCACGCAGTCTTCCGCCGGTGGTCGACGACGCGCGGATGACACCGCGCGAGCATCAGGTGATCCTCCTGATCGCCGAGGGATTGGGTAACAAGGAGATCGCCGTGCGGCTGCACATCGCGACACACACGGTGAAGAGCCACGTCCGCAACGTGATGGAAAAGCTGACGCTCCGCACCCGCCTCCAGATCGCCGCGTACGTGCGCGAAAAGGCCTCGAAGTAGTCACTCATCCAAAAGAACTACTTCTTTTGAATGAGTGCGCCTGATCCCGCAGACCGCTGTGGATATCGCGCCAGTTTCACTCCAAGGGATGATCTGGTCGAAAGACCTCGATGCCGACCCTCTCCTGTGCACGCAGACGTCCACAGAGTGAATCGCATCGGAGGAGTGTCTTTTGGAGAGTTTGATTAGCATCCCGAGACGGATGATCGCAGCGGTGTTCGCGTTGGCCATGCTCGCCGCATGCGATACGCACACCCCCGTCGAGCCGGGATCACTGGCTAGCCTGACGGTGACGCCGAACGTCACCCTCGGCATCAACGGCACGCAGCAATTCGTTGCCGTGGGACGAGACGCGGACGACAACATCGTCTCCATCGCTCCAACCTGGTCGGTTGCGACCGGTGGCGGGGTGATCTCCGGCACGGGAAACCTCACCGCGGGCACCACCCTCGGTGCGTTCGCCGTCACGGCGACGGTCGGTTCGCGCAGCGCGTCGGCCACGGCGACGATCGTCGCGGGTCCACTCGCGAGCATCACCGTCACGCCTGACGTCACCCTGCCCATCAACGGCACGCAGCAGTTCGTCGCCGTCGGTCGTGACGCGGGGAACAACGTGGTCCCGATCACGCCCACGTGGTCGGTCGCGGCAGGCGGCGGCAGCATCAACAGCACTGGCCTCCTGACGGCCGGCACCACGCCGGGCGCGTATCCCGTCACCGCAACGGCCGGCGGACGCTCAGGCTTCGCCACGGCCACGATCGTCGCCGGGGCAGTGGCGAGCATCACCGTCACGCCTGACGTCACGCTCGCCATCAACGGCACGCAGCAGTTCGTCGCCGTCGGTCGTGACGCGGGGAATAACGTGGTCCCGATCACACCCACGTGGTCGGTCGCGGCAGGCGGCGGCAGCATCAACAGCACCGGCTTCCTGACTGCCGGCACCACGCCGGGCGCGTTCCCCGTCACCGCAACGGCCGGCGGACGCTCCGGATTCGCCACAGCCACGATCGTCGCCGGGGCAGTGGCGAGCATCACGGTCACGCCGAATCCTCGCACGCTCACGCCATCGCAGACGCAGCAGTTCACGGCCGTCGCTCGTGATGCCGGCAACAACGTGGTCCCGATCACACCCGTCTGGACCGTCGTGAATGGCGGCGGCGCGATCAGCGGCAGTGGCCTGTTCACCGCCGGCACGACAGTCGGCACGTTCAGCAACACGGTGCGCGCCACGAGCGGCGCCATGTCGGGCACGGCGACCGTCGTCGTCAGCAGCACCACGTCGGCGTTCCTGCCGCTCGGCGCTGCAGCGTCACACGGCATCCTCGCGGGGACGGCGGTGTCGTGCGTGACGAATGGCTTCATCGGTGCCGACATTGGTGTCGCGCCGGGCAGCACGCTGACCGGCTTCGGTCCGTGCACCTACTCGGGTGTCGCGAATCTCGGCAACGCCATCGCACAGACGGCGCAGAACGACCTCACGACCGCGTACAACACGCTGGCCGGACTGCCATGCCCGCCGGCGAATGCCATCGTCGCCAACCTCGGTGGCACCACCAAGGCGGCCGGCGTCTACTGCAGCGCCAGCGGTATCGGCGTGACAGGCACCCTGACGCTGGATGGCGGTGGCGATCCCAACGCGGTGTTTGTCTTCCAGGCTGGCTCGTCGCTCACGACCGCCGGCAACATCGTGCTGATCAATCAAGCGCAGGCCAAGAACGTGTACTGGCAAGTCGGCAGCTCGGCGACGATCGGCAGCGCGTCGCAATGGCAGGGCAACATCCTCGCCTTGAGCAGCATCTCCCTCATCGACACCGCCACACTGCTCGGCCGCGCACTGGCCCGCAACGGTGCCGTGTCCCTGACATCGAACAACACCATCACGCTGCCGTAATCGGCCCGCGCTTCAGGAGAAATACAACATGTTTGCACGTAGCATCACGTTCGGGGCCGCGATGATGATCGCAGCCCTCCCCGCCGCAGCGCAGCAGCGCGGCACGCTGGAAATGGGCGGTTTCATCTCGTCGAACTCATTCGACGAGACGTACAAAATGGACAACGCGATCGGCTTCGGTGGCCGCTTCGGCGCCTACCTGCATCCGCGCTGGTCAGTCGAGTTCGAGGGTAACGGCGGCACGGCAGGGCGTCCCAGCGGACTCGCGAACCGGTCGTATCGCTTCCTCGACGGGCGCATCGTCGCCGTGCCAGTCCGCATCGGCCGCTTTGGCCTCCTGCTCGGCGGCGGTGTCAGTCACATCGATGCGAACGTCAGCAATGATTTTACCGACCAGTCGTACGGCGTGCACGCCCTCGCCGGTGGCAAGCTGACGGTGTCTGAGCATGTTGCACTGCGCGTCGACTACACGCGCTACTTCAACGATGGCGCGCAACACGGCAGCTTCAAGGGTGGCGTGAGCCTCTCGCTGCACCCGAACAAGCGTGCTGCCGTCGCGGTCGCGGCGATGCATGCAGATTCGGTGAGCGCCGCCGAGACGCGCCGGTTGCGCGACGAAGCCGCCGCGTACGCGGTGCTGCGTGACTCACTGGCGAAGAACCGCGCCGCGTCGACTGCTCCCAGCGCGATGACGGCGTCCAATGTCGCCGCAATGGCGACGATGCTCGAGATGATCAATTTCGAGCGCAATAGCTCGACGCTGGACGATGTCGCGCGCGCAATCCTGGACGAAAAGGTGAAAGTATTCAATGCCAATCCGGAGATGAAAATCGTCATCACCGGTTACGCCAGCGCACCCGGCACGGACGCCCACAACATGGCGCTCGGCTTCCGTCGTGCTACGGCATCGCGGGCCTACCTGGTGTCGCAGGGCGTCGCGCAGGACCGAATCGAGATCACGACCCGCGGCGAGGAGAACCTCCTCATTGAGGGACCGGGCGACGTGGCGAATGCGGCCAATCGTCGCGGGCAGTTCCGCCTGCTGATCGCCGACCCGTACCTGACGGCGCCGAAGCGCTGAGCCACCAGTCGTACGACGCCCCCGTACCGGAACCTCGGTGCGGGGGCGTCGTGTCGTCTGGCACGGCGCTCGAGAGCGCGTGTCAGCGCACTCGCCGATGACGGAGCATCGGTCTCTCCCGCTGACAAACTCCGCGTGTGTGAAGCCACGTCACCCCTGATCGACATCAGCCGAATCGGGTGATCGACATGGAGCAAAACGACTGGTCGGCATCAGCGAGATCCGCACCGCGCAGCGCCCACTGTCGTACATCGAGCAGGAACCAGTGTAGGCGAGACGAGTTGTGCCAGTCGTTCCACTTATCCTGCACTTGCGGACGGCAAGCGGGCACCGGAATGTGTAGACGTCAGCCGGAGTTTGGCTCGCTCATGTGCCCTGCTGCCACCAGAACGGGTCGCCAGCCGAGTGCGATTGCTTGCCTGTGCGCATCGAAATGCAGGGCCATCCAAACTGCGGTCCCTGAAGAAGTTCCGGTACCTGCGGTGATCGCTCGGCGGCCGCCATCTACTCGAGGAATACTCAACCGACCCGATCGAATTTTTTGTCCCATCGAACGCTGTTCGCTTATCGGTACAATCTGTGAGATCCGTGGTCTCCGTGTTCCGGCTGTTGCCGTTGCCGCGGCTGCTGCTGTTGCCGTTGAATCAGCCGCCCGCATTCACTCCCGCTGGAATTCCGCCAACACCAGTCGCCGCGTGTCGCCCGGTTGCGTACGCACGACGATCGTTTCGCTGTTCACTCGCGTGCGCACCGAGATTGGGTCGCGTGCACTGAACCAGCGCATCGCGCGGTCTACAGTCGGTACGCCGGGCGGGATGCCTGCCGCGCGCGAGCCGTCGAACTCCACGGTGTCGCGACCGAGGCCCAGGTATCCGCGAGGACGGAGAATCAGCACGCCCGCACTATCCGCGCGGCCGGCCGGCGGCGCCGGAAACCGGAAATTCACGACACGACTCGAGCGCGGGAACGGCATGCGGAACACATGCAGAATCACGGCACTGTCGGGGCTCGCCACCTCGAATTCGTAGCGCTCGCGCGGCGAGGCGCGAAACGGGCCCCACCGACCAGTTTGCGACGTCACCGCGCGATACGCTGGCGCACCGATGCGTTGGCCCGTTGCCGCGTCGACCGCATGCACCGTAACCACCGCGTTGGCGAGCGGCAGGTTGGTCGGGCTCGCATTCGCATTGCCGCTGATCATCCCTTCGAGAACCGCGACGGTATCGGCCACGATATCTTCCTGCGCTGGCATGCGACCGGTGATGAAGCGGTACTGCGCACGAAAGGCAGCCGGACCAAAAGCCACTTCGCGATGATCGGTGCCGGGCAGCACCACGTTCAGCGCGCCGCGCAGCGCCGGGCCCCGCGAATCCACGTTGGTTGGCGTGCCTCGCATGCCAAGACCCGCGCCGTCCGCCTGCGCGTACTTGTCGAGCGAGTCCGACCTCAACGCCAGGAACTTCACGCCGGGCACCACCTCGCTGCCGCGATTCAGCGCGCGCAGATACGGCCCGGCGCCGTTGAACTCGCCCTCAGGCTGCATCGTGGGAATTGCGAAGACGCCATGATTCGGCGTGCCGCCGGTCATCACGTGCGACACGTGCGCCGCGCCCCCGCCATAACGCACGTAGTTTCGTATCGTCATGCCCCCGCGCGAACTCCCGACCAGCGCAACCTTGTTGGCGCCCGTCGTGAGCAGCACGCGTGTCACGAACCCGGCCAGCGCCGCCGTCTGGTCTTGAGGGGTGGAGCGATTGAGTTCCGCCGCGGTGAGCGTACTCGAGGCCGAGGGGTTGGGAAGATCCACCGCGAACAGACGCGAGGTTGGATAACCGTTCGACTCGAACCGCCAGATCACGTTATCCCAGAGACCGGCGTGGTCGCCGTTGCCGTGCACGAAGATGATCGGCGTCTGGGCTCGAGCCACGGTGGCAAACGCGATTGACAGCATCAGGGCGACGACGGAGCGGCCAAGCACGGAGGCACCTGCGCAGTGGAAGAGTCAGAACAGGAATTTCGATCGGGGTCGCTCAATGAGCGTCGAGTATACGGCGCGATCGATTCACCAGCCACCAGATGCTTCCACGACGGCTCTGGCGATCGCTCAACCTGCTGCCAAAAGCAACCAGCTGCGCCCGCTCCTTCACATATCGAGTCGCCCACACGTTGGCCGGTGCTCCTCCGCCACCTTCATGATGCGGCTATCCTTTCGCTCAGTTTCCGTCTGTGATTATGCTCGTTGCAAGGACGTGATGACCCTGCTCGAACTGATGACCGTGAAAAGCCGTGTCTCACGGCGTAAGCGCACTGATCGCGACCCAAGCCTCGCCGCTCGCCTCACGGCGACCGCGATGGCCTCGACATCAGGATCTGCATTGGACGTCCACCTGACGCCTCACGACCACCCGCCGCGACTCAGCGCGATCCATGAGCGCTGACGCCCGGCGTCAGGACATGACCAATCGTGACCGTGCACCGCTCATGCATGCATCTTTCCGTTCTCTCTTACCGGACCGCCAAATGAAGCTTCTCGCACTCGCCACACTCACGCTCGTCCTGCCGCTCACACTCAGCGCGCAAGTCGCACCCGTTGCACCTGCGAACCCGATCACGACGGTCTTTCGCACGCGCACCATGACACTGCAGCGCAACCTCGCGCAGGCGTTCGACTCGATCCCTGCGTCAAAATTCGGCTATCGCCCCACCCCGGCGCAGCTCACGGTGGGCTATGTCGCGCAGCACCTGGCCAGCGACAACTACATCTTCTGCAACCAGTTCGGCGAGAAGAAGGCGACGGTCGCACGTGAAGACGAGACCACGGCAGATTCGGTGAAGGCCAAGTGGCCGCGCGAGACGCTGATCACGAAGATGAAGGCGTCGTTCGCGTTCTGCGAGGAGGCGTTTTCGCAGCTGGACGATGCGAAGCTGGCGGACCAGGTGACGATGACCATGGGTCCGAACACGCGCACCGTCACGCGCGCATCGATGGTGCTGGGTCACGTGATCGACATGGCGGATCACTACAGCCAGATCGCGAACTACATGCGCCTGAACAACCTGATCCCACCGACGGCGCTGCCGCGACCGGCGCGCTGACAGCCACAGCAGCGGGGGCGGCTGCTCGGCAGGGTTCTATTGGCGTAGGTCGGCTTCTTTAGGGGCACCGTCAACTCTTTTCACGCGGAGGCGCAGAGCAAGCTGAGCCCGGCATTACGGTCGGTGCCGGGCAGCCATGGATGCTTTGGAACTGCGGGTCACCATTCAGCCCCCAAAATCAGTCCAAACATCCATGCGGACCGAAGCTCGCCGTACGGGCCGAACCCTCTGCGGCTCCGCGCCTCCGCGTGAAAAGAGTTGACGATGCCCAAGCTCCGGCAGACGCGTGAAAAGCGTCGACGATGCCGAAGCCACAGCGGACTTCAGCTGATCACGCCGCCGCGCGCGCATCGGCACGCGCCTGACTGGCCGTGCTGTCTGCCCACAGCTGCTTCGTGACACGCAGCAACACGACTCCGCTCACCACGAACACCCCCAGCAGCATCCACGCTGCCGGCCAGCGTGACGGATCGCCCGGCGCGTACAGGAAGTTGCCGATCGCGAACAATGATGACCAGATCACGATACAGCCGGCGATCCAGCCCGTGAACGCCGCGCCGATGCGGTTCTCCTGCGCCACTTCGCCATCGCTGATGCCTGCGGCCGCGCGGATGTCCGTCCATCCGGGACCGGCCGGCTTCACCTTCTGCACGAACGAGATCAGCGTCGCGCGATCGGTCGTCGGGCCGATGAATGCGGTCAGCAGCCATGCCACCGTCGTGATGCCGACCTGCACGATCGTCACGGTCGCGAAGCCGACGCCGGGCATGAGGTACGGCACGGCCACGGCGGTGATCAGCGACGCCGCCATCGCCACGATTTCGCACCAGGCGGACACGCGCCACCAGAACCAGCGCGCGATGTAGAGCAGGCCGGTGCCGGCGCCGATGGACAGCAGCACCTGAAACGCCTGCTGCGCCGACGTCATGCCGAGGCTGAGCAGGGCGGCGACGACATACAGGAAAATCGTCGCCACGCGACCGGCGTTCACGTAATGCGTCTCGCTGGCATCCTTGCGGATGAAGCGGCGATAGAAATCGTGGATCAGGTACGACGAGCCCCAATTCAGGTGCGTGAGGATCGTCGAGGAATTGGCGGCGAGCAGGCCACCGATCATCAGGCCCACGAAGCCGACGGGCAGGAACTTGAGCATCGCCGGAAACGCCGAGTCGTGGCCGATGAGGCTCGCGTCGGCATTGGGAAATGCAGACTGGATCGACGCGAGATCGGGGTAGACGATGATCGAGCAGAGCGCGGTGATGATCCACGGCCAGGGCCGCAGCACGTAATGCGCGATGTTGAAGAACAGCGTGCCGCCCAGCGCATCCTTCTCCGACTTCGACGCCAGCATGCGCTGCGCGATGTACGATCCGCCGCCGGGCTCCGCACCGGGATACCAGTTGGCCCACCAGCTGATGCCGATGGGCAGGATGAAGATCATCAGCGCGAGTTCGGACATGCCGAAGTTCGGCAGCATGTCGAGAATCGGCTGGCCTGAGCCGTCGGATGGCGACATGACGGGCTGCGCGTTGCCGACGCCCTGCACCACCTGCAGCGTGGAGAGCTTGCCGACGAGCAGCTTGAGCCCGAGCCAGCCACTCGCGTCACCGCCAAGTCGCCGACCGACTTCGACCAGCGAGAACCAGGCGGCCGCGAACACGGCGGTCATCTTGATGAAGAACTGGATCATGTCGATCACCAGCACGCCCCAGAGTCCGGAGTGCGCGGCGAAGGCGACGTTGAGGACTCCGGTCACGAGAATGGTCTGCCATGCCGGCATCCCGAACAGGATGTTGGCGATCTTGCAGGCGGCCAGCGTGACGGTGCCCATGATGAAGCAGTTGAAGAACAGGCCGAGATAGATGGCGCGGAATCCGCGCACCATCGACGCCGACCTGCCCGAGTAGCGATGCTCGTAGAACTCCAGGTCCGTCATGACGCCCGAGCGTCGCCAGAGCCGCGCAAAGAAGAACACCGTCGCAAGGCCGGTGAGCACGAACGCCCACCATTGCCAGTTGCCGGCGACGCCGTAGCGGCGCACCTGCTCGGTCACCCAGTTCGGCGTGTCCGACGAGAACGTGGTCGCGACCATCGACAGGCCGGCGAGCCACCAGGGCACGCTGCGTCCCGACGCGAAGAACTCGGTGGTGCTGGTGGCTGACCGTCGCGCGAGGAACAATGCCGGGAGAAAGCAGACGAGAATCGTCGCCCCGGCGATGACCCAGTCGATCCAGGAGATGTTCACGTCACTTCACCGTGAAGGGCCGCGCCGTCACGCCGTCCTTCAGTTCACGCACCATGCGATCATCGCCGGTCAGCTCCCAGTACACGAGCGACACGGGAATCATGCCGGCAGAATTCACCTCGTCGAAGAACCGCTGCATCGTGAACTGGTCACCGAGCTGACGCGCACGCTCGGCCATGGTCTCTTCCATCAGCCGGCCGCCGGTGACGTAACTCGCACCGTAGCCGGGCTGGCGCAGGTAGAGATGCTGCTCGAAGCCGAGCAGCGGGTCACGACGCATCCAGCCGCGCGGCGTCCAGCTCACATGCATGTCGGCGGCCTGCGCCATCGTGAGCTCGTTGCTGTGCGCATACAGGTTGCCCAGTCCACGTGCGGCACGCGCTGCAAGCATTGCCCACACGAGCTCGCGCGAGCGCGGTGACGTGTCGTACAAACCGGCCTGCATCATCCACTCTTCCATGCTGGTCGCCATGCCCTCGGCGCGGCTCATCCAGACGTTGTACAGCAGCGGTGTGCGACGGATGGGGCTCGCGTGCGGGTGCTCGCGGAAGCGGCCATTGTCCCACCAGTGCCAGAGATGCGTCCAGAGCGGCGTGGGGTCGCGATGGTACGTCTGCGCAAAGAAATTCCGCGAGTCGGGCGTGGTGAACGGGTGGATGCGCTCGCGCAGTGCGCGTTCCATCCATGGTTCGTAGGTCACCATTTTCGTGTCGCGCACGAAGGCCACGTAATGCTTGATCACCGAGTCCTGCAGACGCGCATAGCCGTCACGCGTCTCGACGGTCGGCATCGGTGGCAGGTTCTTGTTGCGCTGCTCCTCGAGTCGGAGCGAGGCATGCGCTCGCGCAAGCTCGCGGCGCGTGATCGTGACCTCGTCTTCCCACGTCAACGGCACCAGCAGCACGTTCTTCAAAAACCAGCTGTACTGCGCCTTGCCTATGCCCGACGGACCGGTCTTCTTCGCCGACTCAGTGCGCACCCAGTCGCGAAAGCTCCCACTCGCCTCGGCTGCCGCGTCGATCGCCGTCACGAGCGCCGGATCGCCGCTGCCAGCCAGCTTCTTCAATTCCACGAGTGACTCGTGCTGCTCGTCGAACGTCTTCACGGCGCCGACCCAGAGATCCTTTGCGTTGCCGCGCGCAAGGTTCACGCGCGCCTGTCGCAGCAGCACGGGAATGGTGCGCAACTCACCAGCGAGCTTCGCCGATTCACCGGCGTTCAGCGTGCGCGACGTGTCGAAGCGCGTGCGTGGCCAGACGGCATACTTCCAGAGCCGGATCGTGCCGTGGATGGTGGGGCCTTCCTCGGCGGGCGTGTCGCTCTCCTCGGTCTTGATGGAGGCGTAGTACGCCGGATCGCGTGACCAGGGAGTGAGCACCGTGAGGTTGTACTGCATGCCGTTCATCTCGGCGCGCACGAGGTGCAGGTCCACCTGCTCCGGAATGCGCCAGCCGGTGGTGTCAATGCCGCGCAGGCGCTGCTGCAAGCGCGTCAACGCGGCGAGGCGGCGGGCGTTCGTCGACGGTGCGTAATCGGGGATGCCGTTGATGCGCGGCGGCTCCTCGAAAGTGCGCCACTCGGTGAAGAGTGACGTGAGCTGAGGATACGTCCGACTTGGCGCAGGCTGCGCGGAGACAGGCGACGACGCGAGACCGGAAATCACGGTACACGCGATGGCCAGCGCCGTTGCCGGCGTGACGCGGAGAGTAGGCAGGAATCGCATGGGGGAGAATGTACGGCCGGGCGTGGTGCGCGCGCGCGTCACATCGTCGCGGCGATCGGCCAGCCGTACTCGCGAACCAAGTACCCGGTGAGCGGCAGCGCGACCACCGTGCCGAGCGACAGTCCGCTGGCGATGAGCGCGGCGGCACGCGAGCGCTGCGACACCGGCACCCATCGTCCGATCAGGTTGATGCAGCCGGGGAACACGGCCGCCTCGCCCAGCCCCAGTGCGATGCGCGCCGCGATCAGTGCACCGATGGAGACATGTGCCGCCGCCGGCGTGAGGATGGTGAAGATGGACCACCAGATCACCGCGAAGCCGAGCAGCAGCTTGCCACCGTACTTGTTGGCCAGCATCGCGCTCACGACCTGCAGCAGCATGTAGCCCACGAAGAACGACGAGAGCACGAAGCCCTTCTGCGTCTCCGTCCAGCCAAAGTCGTCCTTCATCGCGATCGCGGCGACCGAGATGTTCGCGCGATCGATGTAGGAGATGAACGCCGCGGCGAAACAGAGTCCAACGACGGTGAGTCCGGCCGACCTGCGGGTCATGGCGGTGGTCATGGACCCACAATTGAGCGCCGTGCGCGGCGGGACAGAAGTGCGGTCCACGCGATCGTCATGCACTGATGCCTTGAACACCACCTGCGCCTAACGGTCGATCCGCGCCTGGTCAATCAGCGCATGTGCGCTGGCGCCACTGCACGTTCGGCGAGCGCCAGCAGCGCATCGACGGCGATCGCCAGAATCGCCGCCGGAATTGCGCCGGACAGCACCAGCCGCATGTCGGCCAAGCCGAGGCCCGTGACGATCGGTTCGCCCAGCCCTCCGCCGCCGATGAATGCGGCCAGCGTCGCCGTGCCGATGGTCAGCACGGCCGCGGTGCGGATACCGCTCAACACGATCGGAGCCGCCAGCGGCAGTCGCACCCAGCGCATGGCCTGACCACGCGTGGCCCCCATTGCCTCCACCGCGGCCACGGCATCGGGATCGGCGATGCGCAACCCGGCGATCGTCGCGCGGGCAATGGGCAGCAGCGCGTAGGCGAACAGCGCGATCATCGCGGGCAGGGTGCCGATGCCGAGCAGCGGAATCATGAAGGCGAGCAGCGCGAGCCCGGGAATGGTCTGGACCACGCCAAGCATCTGCAGCACGACGCCCGACACACGTGGCTTGCCCGAGAGCCACAGGCCAAGCGGCACGGCCACGAGAATTGCAGCCACGAGTGCGATCAGCACCAGCCGTAGATGCTCGGCCGTCAGCCGAAGCGTCTCCATGCGGCGGTCGAGCATGAATTGCCAGAATCCTGAACGGCCGGCCGCCGCGCCACGCGTCTCAGCGGCACCGGTGACGGCAGGATCGCCGAGGCCTGCTGCATGCAGCGCCAGTCGTGCGACTTCCGGAATCGCACGACCATCGACCTCGATTGCACGATTCCACTCGCGCATGCGTGCTTCCGACAGCCGACCGCTGAGCGACGCGAGCACCGCAGCGGCTCCGGGATCGGTGGTCATCAGCCGCGCAGACACCAGCGCCGCCGCCTCGTAGGGCGGGAAGAAATGCCGGTCGTCATCCAGCGTCACGAGATCGTGCTTCGCGAGCAGGCCGTCGGTGGAATAGCCGTCGATGATGTCGACGGACCCCGCAGCGATTGCCTGATACTTGATGGCCGGCGCGAGGGGACGGACAGCGGCGAGCGTGATACCGTATGTGCGTCGCACACCAGGCCAGCCATCGTCGCGGCCGATGAAGTCGGCGGTGAAACCAGCGACGAGACGCGCCGGTGACGCAGCGAGATCACCCAGCGTGCGCAGCCTGTATTTCGCGGCGGTCCCGCGACGCACCGCGATGGCATAGCCGTTCTGGAAACCGAGTGGCGGCAGCCAGTGCACGCCGAACCGTTGCAGGCTGCGGCTGGCGACATGCGCAAAGGCGGCACGCGGATCGGCGCGCAGTGCGGGCGTGACCGTATCCGACAGGATCGCAACGAGCCCCGTGCCGACATATTCCGGATAGACATCCACCGCGCCGGTGCGGATCGCGGTGAACGCCACCTCGGTCGCGCCAAGTCCCATGCGGCGCTGCACGGTGCGCCCCGAACGTTCCAGCAGCTGCGCGAACATCTCGGCCAGCAAGTACGACTCGCCGAAGGGCTTGGACGCGACCACGACGGGACGCGCGGCAACTGCTTGAGCGTGCAAGGACATCGGCATGCACGCGAGTGCCGCGGCAACGACGATCCTGCGGCACAGGGTGACGCGCTGGTTGACGCGCAGCCCGATGTTCTGGTCGACGCGCTGGTCGATGCGCTGATTGACGCACAAGGTGACGCGCCCGACCGCACGAGTCGTCTGCTGACGCATCAGCCCACCAGCACGCGAGCCGCCGCCTGCGCACGCGCCAGCAACTCGGCCACATACGGCGTCGCAGGTGATGTACGGAGCTGCGCGATGGACGCGACCTGCTCGATCTTGCCAGCACGCATCACGGCAATCGCATCAGCCAGGCGCGCCGCCTCGCCCAGGTCGTGCGTCACCATCACGCAGGTAAAGCCGATTTCCGCACGCAACATGGTGAACGCATCGAGCAGTTCGTTGCGTGAGATCGCATCGAGTGCACCGAACGATTCGTCGAGCAGCAGCACATCCTGCGACGCGGCCAGGGCACGCGCGATCGCGGCGCGCTGGCGCTGGCCGCCGGAGAGTTCGTGTGGCAGTCGCGCGCCGAACGTCGAAGCCGGCAGTCCGCACCGCTCCAGCGCCTCGCGCGCCGCGCGCAGGGGATCGACCTGTCCGTTGAGTCGCGGCACCAGCGCCACGTTCCGCTCCACGGTCCAATGTGGCAGCAGTCCACCACTCTGCGGCACATAGCCGGTGCCACGACGCAGTGCCACCGCGTCCAGCTCGCGCACGTTGCGCCCGTCGATCGACACCGTGCCCGCATGGGGCGTGACCATGCGATTGAAGCAGCGTAGCAGCGAGGTCTTGCCTGAACCGCTTTCGCCGACGATCGCCAGCAGCGTTCCCGACGGCACTTCGACCGAGACCGAGGCCAGCGCTTGCACCTGACCGTAGCGCAACGATACGTCGCGTGCCGTCAGCGTTGGCGGGCGTCGTGCCATGGCGGGTGCGGAGGAGGTGCTCACTGGCACAACATACAGCCGTCGCAACTGGTGCACCGCCAGAAGCGTGGAGCGGCACCTCCACGGCACTGCGCGGTAGCGCGTTCACCGCTGTCGGCACGAGCTTTGTACAGCCGTCGCGGCACGCCGCCGCCACCTCACGCTGCCTCAGGAACGTCGTGATCGACATCGTGTTGTACCACCCGGAAATTCCGCCGAATACGGGCAACGTGATTCGGCTCTGCGCAAACACCGGCGCGCGCCTGCATCTCGTGGAGCCGCTGGGCTTCAACTTCGAGCACAAGCAGCTGGAGCGCGCCGGCCTGGATTACCGCGACCTCGCCGAGGTCATGATTCATGCCGACTGGCCGACCTGTCGCACGCACCTCGGCGAGGATCGCCGCTACTTCGCCTTCTCGGCGCGCGGCACGACACGGTACACCGACACGCAATTCGCATCGGATGACGTGCTGGTGTTCGGCCCCGAGTCGACCGGCTTCACCGATGCGATGCTGGCAGAGTTCGCGCCCGCGCATCGACTGCGCCTGCCGATGCTGGCCGCACGTCGCAGCCTGAATCTGTCCAATACCGTCGCCATCGTGGCATACGAGGCGTGGCGGCAGCTGGGGTTTGAAGGCGGAGTGTGACGAACGACGCGCTCGCCGTAATGCAGGATGTCTCGTAAGTTCTGGCGACCGGACACGACACGCGGTCCGTCGTTCTCGCTACCCCTGACTCCGAGCGGCTTTCTCATGTTTCTGCTGCGATTCGTCACACTCCTCTGCCTTGCTGCGCCGGCCGCAAAGGCGCAGAGTGCATTCGTGTACGTCCTCAGGGGCGACACGATCGTCATCGAGCGCTTCACCCGCACGCCGACGCGCCTTGACGTCAGCATGACGATGAAGGGCGGCGCACGCCAGGTGACGTCGAGCCGCATTGCGGGCAACGGTCACCTTGGCGCCATGACGCTCGCCGCGTATGCCTCGGGTGCCGCCGATGCCGCGCCAGCCGTTGAGGCGCAGGTCGAGCTGACTGGCGACACCGCGATCGCGAGCATGCGCAGCGGTGGCGCACCGGCACGCATCCAGCGAATCCCGACGCGTGCAGCGGCGCAGCCGATGCTGAGCAACTCGTTCGCGCAATTCGAGGCGCTCGTCATGGCGGCGCGGCGCACACGCACTGCAACTGCGACGCTGACCGGCTTCTTCGTCACCAGTGGCGCAACCGTGGACGTCGCCTTCAGTGGCCTGCTCACCGATTCCGTCTCGATGCAGGTTGCATCGGTCACGATGTGGCTCGTGAGCGACAAGGCCGGTCAGGTGATCCGTGCCGGCGTACCGTCACAGGCGCTCGTCGTCACGCGAGTGAATGGACTTGCCGCATCAAAGATCGCGATGGGCAGGCCTGCATACCCGGCACCCGCCGGCGCTCCGTACTCTGCCGAACAGGTGACGGTGCCCACGACGTTCGGGCACTCGCTGGGCGGCACGTTCACGAAGCCGGTGGCCGCACGCGGGCGCCTGCCCGTTGCCATCAGCATCACCGGCAGCGGCGCGCAGGATCGCGACGAATACATCTCC
>ENA-OFCF01000061-OFCF01000061.1-metagenomes-genome-assembly--contig:-NODE-61-length-55969-cov-15.638928_pt1 | contig 55969 bp, 47 predicted proteins | sample MGYA00153387_OFCF01 | MGnify analysis MGYA00153387 | reverse complement strand
GAGTCTTCGTGACTAGTATGTGTCGTAAAAGTTGAAGTGCGGAATGTGGGATATAAGATCCAGTTTTATTCATGTCTGGATAAAATTGATTATCCCAGGTGCTAAATAGCGAACTGGTGACATACAGCCGCTTGCCATCCAAGCTCAACTGGAGCATTTGGGGGCCACCCGATAGCTTTTGCCCCTTAATTTCACCACCTTGCCCCAGCAAGCCCCCACACCAGACTTGCCCGACTAACTGGGGATGTGCGGGATCGGTGATATCATACTGGCGAATATCTCCATGCAGCCAGTTGGAGAAATAGAGATAGCGATCGTCTAATGAGATTAACAAATCTGTAATCAGCGATGGTACGGGAAACGCCCAACCTTCAAGATCGACAGGTGCTACATCGATCGCTTTATTGACTTCCCAGTTGCCGTTATTTTGATGCCAGTGCCAAATATTACTACTCAGCGCGGCACCGACATAGCCGTGAGTACTATCGGGATCGTGATGAAAGCGCACTTCCAAGGGAATTAAACCCTCCGCACCCAAATCGACACTATGAATTAGCTCGTGTTTTTGCCAATCCCAAAAGTGCAGGTGTTGACCATAATTTCCCGCTGAGACATCATTGAGATCGAAGCCAGGATAGAAGGTTTTGGGTGCTGCCCACTCGCTGCTAACCATCACGTAATTAAATTAATTGATAATTGATAATTGATAATTGATAATTGGGTTTCTAGGATGGGGTCTAAATCCCCATCCTAGAAACAATCCACCTAAAAGATGGGGGATTTAAACCCCTACTCCTTGTTAAATTCTTTCCATCCGATCGATCTTACACTCTAAATCGAGGGATCTAAGTCAGATGAAAGATCGCTCCTCGATCGATTAGTAAATTGATAAGCTGACGGCTGACGGCTACTACAAGTATGTTTTTTAAAACAGGATGTGGTATAAGTTTTAATCGATAAAACAATCGGTTATGGCAAACGTAACCGATCGCTAAAATTATCGTTTAGCATAAATCTTGTCAAAAACTCCACCATCAGCAAAGAATTTGCGATCGACTGCATCCCAACCACCGAGACTACCGATCGTATACAACTTGGCTATTTTTGGAAAACTTGCCACTCCCGCCACACTAGAATTAACTGGGCGGAAACCTGTTTTAGCAAACTCCTGTTGAGCTTGAGGAGTAAATAGAAACTTAGCAAAAGCTTCTGCTACTTTGCGAGTGCCATGTTTATCGACATTGCTATCGACTACTGCAACTGGCGCATCGATGGAAAGATTTACCGAGGGTACTAGATAAGACGAGTCAGTGCTACCTTGTTTGGAGGCTAAAATCAGTTCGTTCTCATAGTTGAGTAGCACATCACCTTGCCCTTTTTTATAGAAAATATCGCTGGCTTCTCGTGCATCTTTTGCCAAGATCGAGACATTCTTAAATACCGAACTCACAAATTGACTGGCTTTAGCTTCGTTGCCACCATTTTGGGTAACAGAACCCCATAGTGCAGCAAAGTTCCATCTGGCAACACCGGATGTTTTGGGGTTGGCAGTAATGATACTAATACCAGGTTTAGCTAGATCCGCCCAGGTTTTTATTCCTTTAGGGTTGCCGTTACGGGTTTCGATGGCGACTACCGAGTGAGTCACAATCCCGTTATTCGGTACTTTTTTCTCCCACCCCGATCTAATTAAACCTGCTTGTTCGATTTTTTTGACATCGCCAGCGAGAGATAGATTGACGATATCTGCGGGTAATCCATCGATGACAGCACGAGTTTGGCTACCGGAACCCGCATAGCTAGTTTTGAATGTGACGGTTTCACCTGTCTTTTTCTGCCAATCTGCTACGAATAGAGGAATGATTTTTTGGTAGGCAGCTTTGGTAACTGCATAGGATACCAATGTCAGTTGAGTGCTTTTGCCTTGACTGATGAGCGTCGGCTGGGGGTTTGCTCGTGCGCTATTGGCTGTAGCGGTGCTCCAAAGTATTGAAACACCAGCAGTCGCCATGATGACTACCTGACTAAGAGCGGATCTTTTCGCTGGAAGAGAATTCATTTTAGCTTGACTCCTGAAGACTGGGATATTTAATCCAAATACATTTACGGTATTTAGGTCGGAATATCGTAATATTTACTTAGCTTCTCAGATCTTGACAGAAAAAGCAAGAGTTAACCGCAAAAAAATACGGTATCCCCGATTGAATACCGTACTGATTTATCACAAAATAATATTTGTTTACTGTTTGAATGTCAACAAGCCGATCCCACATGATTTCGATATCGAAATCACGTTGATTTAGAATTGTGGATTCAATCGAGATTGGGTAGAAAAAGACATTGGTTTAGTCTCTGCTAGAGATGAACCAACATCTCTATGACTATTTTTTCCCAGCTTGAATCTTGTCGTAGATGCCGCCGTCGTCGAAGAATTTTTTCTGGAAATCATTCCAACCGCCATATTCTGTCACAGTCCCTAAAGTTTTAATCTTCGGGAACCGTGAATCTGCGACTGTAGCCGCTGGACGATAACCCAGCTTGACAAATTCGGCTTGGGATTCAGGCGCGAACATATATTGGGCAAAGGCTTCGACGACTTCGCGATTGCCGTGTTTCTCGACATTTTTATCGACAATGGCGACGGGAGTATCGATCGAAACATTCACATCTGGCACTACATAATCAAGCGGTTGACCTCTTTCTTTAGCGAAGATCGTCTCATTTTCGTAGTTTAATAACGCATCACCCTGTCCCTGTTTGGCAAAAGCATCGGTGGCTTCTCGTGCATCTTTAGGCTGAACGACGACGTTTTTGAAGGCGGTTGTGACAAATTCTGTGGCTTTGGCTTCATTTCCGCCAGATTTAACGGCACTATTCCACAAGGCTAAGAAATTCCATCTTGCTCCACCGGAGGTTTTGGGATTGGCTGTCACCCATTTGACATCGGGACGCGCCAAATCGGCAAAGGATTTAATTTGTTTGGGATTGCCTGGACGGGTGACGATCGCTACTACAGACTGAGCGACAATGCCTTGATTGGGTAACTTTTTAGCCCAATCTGCCGAGACGAGTGAGGCTTGAGCTAACTTGTTGACATCACCTCCCACCGCCAGATGCACCACATCCGCTGGCAAACCATCAATCACCGCACGGGTTTGAGAACCTGAGCCGCCATAAGTCTGCTTGAAAGTAACTTTTTGATTGTGTTCCTGTTGCCATTTCGCCACGAACTTTTTGATAATTACATCGTGAGCAGCTTTGGGTACAGCGTAGCCAACTAGAGTGATTTCGACATCTTTTTTTTGTCCTCCACCAGACTGAGGATTACTTGCTGATGGAGAATTTCCACCCCCACCGCAAGCAGCTAGAGAAAGGCTCAAACCCGCACCAATAAATACTCCTACTATCGATCTTGTCACCCTTTGGCTGACCGTCATGACGTTGCCTCTTAAAATCTACTGTATTTAGATCGGAATAGTGTTCAAATCTAAACATCATCTTAGCAACATCCCTAGCACAGGTCAACAGAATTGCTGTTGGTTGCTGGATATCGTTACAAAAATAGCCCTATTCTCCATATATTAATGACCTCTGACTCAGGGGTTTACAAATCGCATACAGGATCGCAATAATTGAGAATGTCAGTATAATTACAACTAAGGGAAACTTACCAATTAATTCTCCTGGCAAAACGCTAAGAAATTGTTTAGGCTGAGTGACTAGACTCCAACTGTTGAACCTGAGAAATCGTCCGATATAAATCCCGATCGCACATAATAAATGTAAGCCTAATTCTGTTATGTCTGTGTATCGATCGAGCTGATACTCGATTAAATATTTATCGACATTAATTAAGGAAAACACATAAGAAAACCAGCCGACTCCAATAAATAGGATATAAATTGGTAAAATAACTAAAGTGACAACCCATGCCGAATCAATCGTCCGCACAGCATCATAAAAATGAATAATATCTGTCAAAATATAAGGTGCATTAGGTAGAATCACAATAAATAGAAATAATCCCATCCACCAGAAAATTGAACGATTTCGGTCTGGAAGTATTGGTGATTTTGATAGGGAGAGGCTGCTTAATATAATAATTAGTCCGATCGAGATTGCAATAAAAATCAATCTAACTCCCCACAAGGAAATTATAATTCTTTCTAAAGCTTCGAGTAAATTACCATTATTGTATTTTTTAATACCGACAATAAAGCTGAGACTTAGTAGGATATAAGTGCCCCAGCAAAATAATCGCGATCGAGGCTTGTAAAAGAGCGAAAAACTTAAAGCCAGTGGCACCAATGCTAAAAAAGTATTCCAGGCAATCCGACCGATATCGTCGGCAATAACTTGAGTAAGTGGATCTGTCCAGCTAGAGATTTGGGCTAAGAGCATTTGACCTCCTGGGATCGGAGCTAATATCGATCGCTAACTTTCAACGATCGACTTCAACTAATCTAACAACTTTTACGTTTGAGCCGCGCCGGAATCCCGATGATGGCGCGTTGATAAAGTCGATCGAACTCTCGATCGAAATGTGCGGCTACAATTAGATTATCCTGAATTATCAATAATGTCTCATCATTACGATAATTTGCAGCATTCGACCAATTATGCGAACCAGTAATCACAGTTCGTCGATCGATGATGGCAAATTTGTGGTGGAGTAAATCTCCAGTGGGTAAAGTCGGTACCCCAATCGTCTCCAATGGCTGCACATTTGTTCCAGCCGTCTGACAGAGATTGCCATCGACCCCCATTAATGGCAAAGCCGAACTATAATCTCGATAAGCGAACTGTCGATCGATGACTCCCCGCACTTTAACACCGCGCTGAGATTGAGCTTGTAAAATATTACCCAGCGCAGGTTCCGAAAAGACAAATAGAGCCAAATCGACTTGTTGTTGGCTAGTACCGAGCAACTTACCGATCGAACCGTTACTACTATCTTCCCACGCTTGCTGCTTAGAAGTCGGCGAAAATTGCACCAAGAGGCGGGTTTTACCTATAAGTACTTCAACTGCTGGACGTGGGGGTTTACGTGCCTTAAACTGACTCATTTGACTACCTGTAGTGCCATCTCCCCACATCAGGTTAAACTCAGTTGCAAAGGCGGCGGCTAATTCCCCACTGTCAATCTGGACTAGATTATTTTGATTTCCCTCACTATCTGGATGACTAAAATCTCCATAGATATCACTCATCGTCCAATTTGCTGAAGTGACAATGATTTGATGTCTGTCTACCAGCATGAATTTATGGTGCATCAAGCCACTTCCCTTGGAACCATCCGCAGTATCATCAATGATGGGGATTTTGGCATTCCGCAGGATAACTAGTGCATCGCGCTGATTAATCTCATCCTGAGTGAGAGTTCCATTGCCATCGATATCGACCAATTTTTGAAATTCTTGATAATGTTCGCGCTCTCGTGGTGTCAATCCATCGATTTCGGCGGCTGTCAATTCACTCAATGGACGACTATAGTTATGTTCCAAAATTACCCGCACCTTGATTCCAGCCTGTGATTTAGCTGCTAAAGCTTGGGCGATATTGGGTAATTGAAACTCTTGTACTGCTACGTCGATCTGTGACTGCGCCGAGTCGATGGCGACAATTAACTTAGCTGCCAAATCTGTGCCTTGTCTGGTTTTACGTCGATAAGGTTCTGTAAATTCTCCCGATCGATCGTGATTGAAATATACTTGAATCGCCTCATCTTGTGGTAAGGGTGGTAGTTTCGCTTTTGTCGATGGAGAACGGAACCAAAACCAATATCCACAAAAAATGGCAACACCGATGCTTCCAAGAGCTAAACTAGATAGGAGAGAGGAGTATGATGTGCCCAAAGCACTGCTAAATCGTCGAAATTTCACCGGAAAACTCAAAAACTATGAATGATAAACTGTGTATTTATAGCTCATGACTACTAATACGGTGACGATTTCAGCCACTTTCAACGGTTGAAGTGTACTTGAGGCATTGTATCATTTATTACTCATATGTTGTTGAATATCACTGTCTAGCTGACGATAAACTTCTAGAATTGAAGAACGTTGTTCGTACGTTCAGCTTTGCTGGAATCAAGGCAATCGTTAACTAGATCTCAGCGCGAGGGTATACTGAGATCGACGACAATGCTTGCGATCGGAGCATCTGGATTAGATCTTCACTCAGTTAGATCGGCAGAATCGACATCATTGTTCAAATTTCCATGCAGCTAATTTGTAGCTGCTTACCTACCATTTTTACTAAATACATTAGATATCGGGGTATATATTATGAGCAGACGCAGAAAAATGTTTCAATGCGGTCATAAAGGCTACGGACAGATTTGTCACCGTTGCCTCCAGGAGGAGGTAGATGTAAATGAAAAGAAAGAGAAAAAACGGACTTGGCATGATAGTTTTGCCTTCGATCCGATCGATCTAAAAAGCTTACCATCTCATGTGGTTTTAAAAGCTAGAAATATTATTATCGGTCTACAAGATCGCAGGAATTATCGAGAGTTTGGTGGAAAAAGGCTGCGCCATAATCGATTGGTAATTAGTATTCCTGTGACTCGCAATTATCGAATGTTATGCTTTGAGCTAGATGGTGTTCTTCAACCCAAAGAAGTGCTATCCCATGAAGACTATAATATCTGCAAACCTGGCAGCTAGCAGTATCAGCTATCTTTTTAGCTGAATCGAATTGAAAAAAAACGACCGACAAATAATTATTCACACTAGTCCATGCAGATTTATCTAGATCATAGTGCGACAACTCCCACCCGCACTGAAGCGATCGCTGCTATGCACCGAGTTCTCACATCAGAATGGGGCAATCCTTCGAGTATCCATCAATGGGGCGAACGCTCCTCAACCTCGATCGAACAAGCGAGATTTCAAGTAGCAGCATTAATTAATGCTAACCCCGATGCGATCGCGTTTACATCTGGGGGTACTGAAGCTAACAATCAAGCGATTATGGGGGTAGCAAATCGGTATGATACTCCCCAACATTTGATTATCTCTAGTGTGGAACATTCCTCAATTAGTGCGCCAGTTCAATGGTTACAAAATCGTGGATGGCAAGTAACTAGATTACCAGTCGATCGATTTGGGCGCGTAAATCCTGACGATTTGGCGATGGCAATTCGTCCGAATACCGTACTGGTATCGATAATTTATGCTCAAAGTGAAGTCGGAACTATTCAACCGATCGCCGAATTAGCCGCTATTTGCCAGCAGTACCAAGTTTACTTCCATACTGATGCCGTTCAAGCCGCTGGTAGAATTGCGATCGATGTCCAAAAGGGGATCGATCTCCTGTCGATCTCCAGTCACAAACTTTATGGGCCACAGGGTACAGGGGCACTATATATCCGTCCTGGCTTAGAATTAGTGCCGCTATTAGCTGGTGGCGGACAAGAAATGGGCTGGAGATCTGGGACTCAAGCCGTGCCGCAAATTGCCGGATTCGGTGTGGCGGCGGAGTTAGCCAGTGAAGAATTAGCGGCTGAAAATCTGAGATTAATCGGTTTGCGCGATCGATTCTTCGATCTATTGTCCGATTGTCCGATCCTCATGCCCACAGGCGACAAAATTCACCGCCTCCCCCATCACCTCAGCTTTTGTCTCGCGATCCCCAGTTGTCATTCGCAAGCACCCATCACTGGCAAAACGATCGTCCGACAACTCAACCTCGCCGGAATCGGCATCAGTTCTGGAGCTGCTTGTGCTAGTGGGAAACTTACTCCCAGTCCTATCTTATTGGCGATGGGTTACAGCCAAACTGATGCAGTCTGCGGAATTCGACTGACACTCGGTAGAAGCACCACCCAAGCCGATATCGACTGGACGGCAATGGTATTGAAGCAAATTCTCGAAAGGCTGACTCCACAGTTAGTCTGTGTTTAGTTACCTCGATCTGACGGACGTAGGAGTTTTTTAGACTTCGTTTCGATATTTAAATCCCCCAAACCCCCTTTTTTAGGGGGTTTGGGGGATTTAGTTGATGTTGATTTACGCGTGAGCGAGTGCTGGCATCATGGATGGATCGAGTTTAATCCCCAACCCTGCTGCAACCTGCATCCCGTATTTTGGATCTGCGCGGAAGAAATGGCAGAGTTGACGCATTTGAATGTCTTGACGCGCTCCACCCAAACTATCTACAATGTTGTCAACCAGCCGCTGTTGAGCATCTGGCTTTAACAAGCGATAGAGATTTCCGGCTTGAGTATACTCATCATTGCCTTTGTGATGGTCGTAGCGATCGACTACAACATGACCTAGATCCATCGCTGGTTCTGCATAAGCAGAATTTTGCTTGGGCGCAGATTCATAGCTGTTGGGGTCATAGTTGGGGCTACTACCACCATTGTCACCTAAAGCCATCGCGCCATCGCGCTGGTAGTGCATGACTGGGCACTTAGGCTGATTGACGGGCAATTGCTGATAGTTGGCACCGAGGCGATAACGCTGTGCATCAGCATAAGACATGATCCGCGCTTGAAGGATCTTGTCGGGAGAAAAGCTAATCCCAGGTACGACATTTGAAGGCGAAAATGCCGACTGCTCGACCTCTGCAAAGTAGTTTTGCGGATTGCGATTGAGTTCGAGCATCCCAATATCGATGAGGGGATATTCAGAATGCTTCCATACCTTGGTGAGATCGAACGGATTTTCGTAATGCTGTGCCGCTTGTTCCTCAGTCATCACCTGAATGCAAACGCGCCACTTGGGATAGTGCCCCTGTTCGATCGATTCAAACAGATCGCGAGTAGCATAGTCTGGATCTTCACCTCCTAGCCGAGTAGCTTCTGCGGCGGGGAGGTTGTCAATTCCCTGTTGAGTTTTGAAGTGGAATTTGCACCAGACGCGTTTGCCTTGAGCATCAATTAAGCTGAAGGTATGACTGCCAAATCCATCCATGTGACGGTAGTTTTTGGGCGTACCGCGATCTGAAAACAGAATCGTGATTTGGTGCAATGCCTCTGGACTCAGCGACCAAAAATCCCACTTAGCGTTGGCATCCTTGCAGTTCGTTTGGGGGTTGCGCTTTTGGGTATGCACAAAATCGGGAAACTTAATCGGGTCGCGAATAAAAAAGACAGGTGTATTATTACCTACGATGTCCCAGTTGCCTTCTTCGGTGTAGAATTTAACAGCAAAACCTCTGGGATCGCGCTCGGTATCTGCCGAACCCTTTTCACCACCGACTGTAGAAAAGCGGAGTAAAACTTGGGTTTGCTTGCCAATTTCTGAGAATAGCTTGGCTTTAGTATACTGACTAACATCGTGGGTAACGGTGAATGTCCCAAAAGCAGCAGCTCCTTTAGCATGGACGACACGCTCAGGAATACGTTCGCGGTTAAAGTGAGCTAGTTTTTCCATTAAATGGAAATCCTGCATCAAGATGGGGCCGCGATCGCCTGCTGTTAATGAATTTTGGTTATCGCCAACTGGAATCCCATCAGCGGTAGTGATTGTCTTGTGTTCGGACATAGTTAGTCAGTATCTTTCCCTCGATTTACGGGGATGTCTCAGTATTTATACTAGCGTCTGGTCTTATCGATGACGGTATGAGTCTTACCTGCGATCGGCCTTTTTTATTATTTTAATGAATATAATTATGATTTAACAACCTTTCAAAAAAGTTACAATTATGCTAGGGTGTCGTCGCAAAAGTCCTACCTACTTCTGACTTTCGCAGGAGGTCTAATAAAATTATTTACACACTTTTTTGACGTTGGGCAACTGACTAGCTTTATCCCACCAAGTTCGGAGTTTTGGCGTTTCGGCTGTCAGCACGTCAAATACTGGAGTTTGGGCAAGGTAAACAAAGATCGGGATCAGATAGAAATCGGCGATGCTCACATTGTCACCTAGCAGATATTGACTATTTATAGCAATAGACTCGATCGCTTTGAGCGCGGTTTGGGTAGGCGCGATCGCATTTTTTACTTTAGCCTCATCAGTTTTGCCACCCTGGCTGGGGACGATGAGACTTTGAATGACAATGGTACCGATCGCTGGAGCATACAGATAGCTATCGATAATCGCCATGATTTGACGCATCCGTGCTTGCAGCATCGGCTCGGCGGGGCTAAACTTACGCTCTGCTAAAACTGTATCGAGGTATTCAGTAATCGCCGCAGTTTCATAGAGTAGCTCCCCATCTACTTCCAGAGTAGGCACTTTACCAAAAGGATGCTTGGCAAGGTACTCTGGCGACTGGCTTTCGCCATTAAAAATATTGACGCTCTTGAGGGTATACTCTGCGCCGATCTCCTCTAGCAGCAGGCGCACGGTTCGGACATAAGTACTAGCAGTCAATCCGTAAATAAGTAGTTTTGACACGATCGATCCTCAAGACGTTCACTTCTAATTATGAACGAGTCAGGAGATATTGACCATTGCCATTGTATTCACCATCACAAGTCGCAAAAGCTGATGCCAGCATCAGCAAATAGAACCGCCAGATCCGCCGAAATTTAGCGTAGTCCATATGATAATCTAGCAGTTTAATACTGTCTTGAGCAGCATCAAATCGCTGTAACCAGGCTGTAAATGTTTTGTGATAATTGATGCCATTGATGTACCATCGATCGATCGTCTGGAGATCGCGGTTGTGGCTGGGAACCGCATCATAGTTCCAGTAACGACCGTGTGGGAAAATATACTTGTGAGTAAAGCCAGACGACATATTATTCGGAATCCGTGCGGTAATAATATGAATAAATACCTTACCATCACTTTCGAGCAGAGATGCCAGCTTTTGGAAAGCATTAGTGAGATTTCCAACGTGACAAAAAACACCGATCGACAGAATCTTATCAAATTTTTCGGCAAATTCTACTTCATTCAAATCGCCTTCACACAGTGTAAATCTATCCGAACTCAAGTAGCTGTTGGGATCTTGCATTTTGTGACGAATATACTCGCACTGATGATGACTCAAATTCAATCCTGTAAACCGCACATTGGGAAATTTAGACATAATGTAATTGGGGACACAACCCCAGCCACAACCAAAATCTAAGATCCGATCGCCATCGACGATCTCTAGTTTTTCGATGACTCGATCGATCATCTGGATTTGAGATGCTTCTAGATCTGTCGCTCCATCTTCCCACAAACCCATACTGTACTTAGGATAGATAATGTCCCAATCTCCCAACATTTGATTGAGCATCGCTTGGGGTAAATCATATTGCACCTTCATCAATTCTGGTGAAGATTCCGCCAATCGATCGGATTCATTTAATACCCATTCATAGGGAGCGAGTAAACCTGGAGCGTGTTGAAATAACATCGACATTGATGTGTTCATCATCGATCGAAAGACCGAATCTGGAATTTCTAACCCATTAATATAAGCTTCCGCCAGTAACATTTGAGACGCGTTCAAAGCACTAGCCATCACCCGCGTTGCTTTATAGCCGATCGAACTTTTTGGAGGTGCATTTCCCACGATCGGAGAATATGTTTGACTAGTTGAAAATAAATTTTTTGAAGACATTTTTATTTCTCCATCGCTTAAAGGACTGCTCCACCAAAAGCTCAAAAGTCATGCTAGCAAATATTTTTTTATCAAAAGCTACATAGCAAAAATATCTGTCAAGGGTCAATGCTGTTTCCCCTAGCAGTTCGATCGATCGAAATATATTGAGATGAACTTTATTGGAGCTATTAATATTGAAGCAAATAAATGTGAGGAAGTTGTGAGTGGGAGCATCCCACTTTTTAAAATTCCTAGAGATAAAATAGTCTCGATCGCCGCAGCCCCTCATGTCTAGCTTGCAAGGAATTTATTATCCATCAAAATAATAAAAAGTGGGATGCTCCCGTTGTGAGTTTCGATCTCAAAGTGCTATTGGGGCAGATCGATCTCTGGTACCAAATCTAATCGATACTTATATAGAGCTACTGGAGATCCGAATGTACTGAGCGATCGCAAGTAGTCGGGATCTTGAGGTGAGAGATAGATTGCCGAAATCTGAGTGGCGGTAATTGTCGGTGTGGGGGTGGATGAAAATTGGTAACTAGTCGTTGTTTCGACAGTATTTAGATAAATTGTCGAACTAGTCCGAAAAACTTGTTGAGACACTTCGGTAGAAATGAACCGATTGGGGTTGAGAGTTTCTCGTTGGAGTAGCCGCTGAGAATCCGAATCAAATCCTGTCACAAAAGCCTCTAATTGCCGATCTTGAGTAAGTCGGGTTATTTGTTTAGTTGGATTTTGAGGATCTATTGTCACCGATTGAACATTAGCTGCACCCAGATAAGCAATGGCGATATTCAAACCATTAAATGCTCGATCTGCCACAATTTGCGGTGCGGGTAAACTAGATTTGAGTCGGGGAAGATTGAGTGGAGAAAACTTGAGAGCTTTAGTGGGATCTGTCGGGATGAATTGGACTGTAAAGTCGATCGGTTTATTGATATATTGCCGATTGCTTTCAAAGCCAGGAGTGACTATTTCGGGTGCTAAAGGGGCGATTTGTTCGATTAATGTACTCGTAGCAACCCACCGTCCTCGAAACCACTCAGGATATGTCAATTCGCCCTGATGCTGCCTGACAAATGGTTGACGATCCCAATTTGGATATCGATCGATCCTATCGCTTAATGCTCCGGCGATCGCGCCCTGAGAGCTGCACCACCAAATCGCGATCGCACCTATACAGGTCAAAACTTTCTGGACTAAACTATTCATATCTCGTTGGTGTAGCCTCTTGTTGTCTTTGAGCAGAAAATTATTGAGTTTTCAAAAATGATGGTAGGGGCACATGAATTGCCCCTACCATCACTTTTGAGGGATGCCCCTTGTCGGGGCCACCCTCGATCGACAATTGCTGCTCACAATACCTTACACTGTCCGTAATGTCGCAATAAGTGATCGCACAATACCAGCGCAACCATCGCTTCCACCATCGGTACCGCACGGGGTAAAACGCATGGATCGTGTCTGCCTTTAGCTGATAGAATTGTTTCTATCCCTGATTGGGTGACAGTATTTTGCTCTTTGCGAATCGTTGCTGTCGGTTTAAAGGCTACTCGGATGATGATATTTTCGCCATTGGAAATTCCGCCTTGGGTGCCCCCAGAGCGATTGGTACGCGTCCGAATTTCGCCATTTTCATCTGGATAAAACTCGTCATTGTGTTCGCTACCTGTGAGCAGCGTACCTGCGAAACCCGAACCAATTTCAAAACCCTTTGTTGCGGGGAGCGACATCACCCCTTTGGCGATATCTGCTTCCAACCTGTCGAATACTGGTGAGCCTAAACTTTTGGGGACATTGCGTACCACGCATTCTACCACTCCGCCGATCGAGTCGCCTTCTTTACCGATCGCTTCAATTCGATCGATCATTCGCTCCGCACATGTTAGATCTGGACATCGCACAATATTACTTTCTACCTGCTCCATCGTCACAGTGTCGGTATCGACAGTTGCTTCGATATCCTGAATTCTTTTCACATAGCCGATAACTTCAACGTTATTAAAAATGTGTAAAATCTTCTTGGCAATCGCCCCCGCCGCTACCCTTCCAATCGTTTCCCGCGCCGAAGATCTCCCGCCACCTTGCCAATTCCGAATCCCATATTTGGAATCATAAGTCGCATCCGCATGAGAAGGGCGATAAGTCTGCACCATTTCACTATAGTCTTGCGATCGAGCATCTTTATTCCTGACGAGAATACTAATCGGTGTACCTGTAGTCTTGCCTTCAAACACTCCAGACAGAATTTCGCAGGTATCAGTCTCCTTGCGGGGTGTCGTAATCTTACTCTGTCCAGGACGGCGACGATCGAGTTCGACTTGGATTTCCGCTTCACTAATCTCTACCAGCGGCGGACAACCATCAATGATGACACCTACCCCACCCCCATGCGATTCGCCATAGGTTGTAATTCTAAATAAATGCCCAAAGGTGTTTCCCATTGTATGTGCGGATTGATTTTCAGTGATTGGTTGCTAGTTTATCAGTGGTGGCAGTGGAGACTCGATCGCGGCTCTAAAAATTTCGTGATATGTCTAACATAATTACATTATCTTCTCTCAATTACTACTTGGTTATCTCCAAATAGCCATTAACGCTACAGTCAAAATCATTATCGCCCCGAATAATATGCAAAATAACTTACTAAAAAATATAGTTAGAGATTTTGCGAAATCATCTGCTACAACGTCTACGATCGCTCTCATCGGGTCAATTCTAGGGCTGGGTCTAGTCGGGGTAAGTCCTGCTGGAGCTGTTACTTTTGGCACGAATCTCATCATCGCCACTGCTACTAGTGTTCCCGAACCATCTTCGATTCCAGGGATATTAGTTGGCGGTGCTTTATGTATATGTGCGATTAAAAAGCGTAGACAGAAACCATAAATATCATCTTTAATGATTCTGTAGATCTGTATGGGCGGGTTGATGCTGCTGGGAGCATCCCACTTTTTATTATTTTGATGGATAATAAATTCCTTGCAAGCTAGACATGAGGGGCTGCGGCGATCGAGACTATTTTATCTCTAGGAATTTTAAAAAGTGGGATGCTCCCGATGCTGCTAGTGTTATGAAAATATAGCCATTTCCAAATAAAACCCGCCTAGCGTGATTAGAAACGATCGATATCTGAGAATTTTAAATATAAAATTCTTGAATTTCTAGCATTTTAACGCCAAAAACTTCACAAAATACTGTGATAATTTGCTGACGTACTAAATCAGGATTAATATTTGGAATAAACTCCGCCACACTGCCCACAGAGCGATCGACAATTCCACAAGGAACAATCCGATCGAATCCACTTAGATCTGGACATACATTTAATGCAAAACCGTGCATGGTAATCCATTTACTGACTTTGATGCCAATTGCGGCAACTTTACGACCTTTTAGCCAGACACCAGTTAACCCATTAATTCGCTCTCCATTGAGATGATGTAGAGCTAAAACTTGAATGACAACTTCTTCTAACTGCCGTAAATACCAATGTAAGTCTTGTTGATAATAACGAAGATTGAGGATTGGATAGGCGACTATTTGTCCTGGGCAATGATAAGTAACTTCGCCACCGCGCTCGACTCGATACAATTGATATTCAGTTTGGAGACGGTCGAATTTCACAAACTCCAGACTAGAGCCAGTACCGAGTGTATACACAGGTGGATGTTCGAGGAGGACTAGCGCATCAGCCAAATCTGGATCGAGCATTCGTTCCTTCTGAAGAGATTTCTGCCAAATCCAAGCAGCTTGATATTCAACTTTTTGACAATTGTACAGTAGGCACTCGCGATTTTTTATAGCGTTCCTCTCAGGGTAAATTAACATTGTGTTGAGATAATTTAAGATTGAGTAAGGACAAAGTAAAGATGATTAAAAACAAGACCAAGCCGATCGTACAAGCATAACTGAGATCGGGGTTGCTCGAACCAAAACCTTGTTGATACAGGTAATAAACAACAGTTTTAGAACTATTGCGCGGCCCACCTTGAGTCATGATGTAGACTTCTTCAAAAATTTTGGTAGCAGCGATCGCTGATATCACCGCAACCAGTAACATATAAGGACGCATCAAGGGAATAGTAATATCCCAATGCTTAGTATAACTATCCGAACCATCGATCGCCGCAGCTTCATACAAGTCTGCTGGAATCGATTGCAGTCCCGCTAAATAAATAGTCATATAATAACCCAACCCTTTCCAAATGGTTACTACCATCACGCTAAATAAGGCTAAACCAGGACTAGTCAGCCAGGGAATTGCCGCAATACCGATGACTCTCAATAGTTGATTGAGTAAGCCATTCTCAGCATAAATAAACTTCCAAGCAATTCCCGCCACCACCATCGAGATAATTACAGGCACGTAGTAAGCCGCTCGAAAGAAACTCATGCCTTTGAGCTTTTGGTTGACTAAAATTGCCAGTAGGAGTGGCGCAAATACCAGAATCGGCACGACTCCACATAGATAGACAATCGTGTTTCTAATCGTCTGCCAAAAAACCTCATCTTTCCATAGTCGATCGAAATTAGCCCATCCTTGCCAACTTGCAGTGCCCGCGATCGGGTCATAATTGGTAAAGCTCAGGTAAAAAGCCTGCAATGCTGGTAAAAATACCGTCAAACCCAGCAACAGTAATGCAGGTGCGAGGAATAGATATGGTGTCCAGTTAACTTGATGGGGGCGGAGCATGGGGGACTGGGGGACGAGGGGACTGGGGTGACGGGGTGACGGAGGGACTGGGTGACGAGGAGACTGGGTGACGAAGGGACTGGTTCAAACACCATCCACCATCCACCATCCACCATCCACCATCCACTATCCACCATCCACCATCCCCACACCTAAAACCTAAAGCCTAAAGCCTAAAACCTCAATAACCGATCCCTAGTCCCGATTTTGTACTATTGTGTATAAGGAACTATTTAGATATTGTTGTCATCTAACACTTCTACCCTCTGCTCAACAGGCACAACTCGTAAAATCTTCATGTTTGGTCTTATCGGTCACCTTACCAGCTTAGAACATGCCCAAGCCGTCGCTAAAGACTTAGGCTTTCCAGAATATGCCGACCAAGGGCTGGACTTTTGGTGCAGTGCCCCACCACAGACAGTAGACCACATCACAGTCACCAGTATTACCGGACAACAAATCGAAGGCTACTACGTCGAGTCATGTTTCTTGCCCGAAATGTTGGCAACCCGCCGGATCAAAGCCGCCATTCGCAAGATTCTGAATGCAATGGCACACGCTCAGAAACAGGGAATCAATATCACTGCCTTGGGTGGCTTTTCGTCAATTATCTTTGAGGAATTTGACCTCCAGCAAAACAAGCAAGTCCGCAATGTCGAATTAGATTTCGACAAGTTTACCACCGGAAATACTCACACAGCCTACATCATCTGTCGGCAAGTAGAAGAAGGTGCGGCCAAACTTGGCATCGATCTGAGTAAATCTACCGTCGCTGTAGTCGGTGCCACAGGTGATATCGGTAGTGCTGTCTGTCAGTGGATCGATCGTCGCATGGATGTCGCCGACTTATTGTTGGTAGCCCGCAACCAAGAGCGGCTTCAGAACCTCCAATCCAAGCTAGGACGCGGCAAAATCATTGGGCTGGAAGAGGCACTACCCCTGGCAGATATCGTCGTTTGGGTAGCAAGTATGCCCAAAGGTGTAGAAATTGATGCGTCAAAACTCAAGCAGCCTTCTTTGCTAATTGATGGTGGCTATCCCAAAAATTTGGGGACTAAAATCCAGTACCCAGGTGTATATGTGATGAATGGCGGCATTGTCGAGCATTCACTGGATATTGATTGGAAGATCATGAACATCGTCAATATGGATGCCCCAGCCCGCCAGCTTTTCGCCTGTTTTGCTGAAGCAATGCTGCTAGAGTTTGAGAAGATCCATACTAGTTTCTCGTGGGGACGCAATCAGATTACGATCGAGAAAATGGAACAAATCGGTCAAGCCTCACTCAAGCACGGTTTTCGTCCATTGTTGTCATTCGTCGGGGGCTAGTCGATCTAATAAGATCTCCTGCGAAAGTCAGAGGTTAACTGTGATAAGAGGGTAGAGGGTAGAGGGTATCGATTCGCCTTTGTTTCACGACGAGCGCGAATCGATACCCTCTACCCCCTAAAGCCTAAAACCTAAAACCTAAAGCCTCCCTACCCCCTACCCTCTACCCTCTACCCTCTACCCCCTACCCAATGGCTGGCACTGAAAAGAAGCCCTATTTATTAGAATTTGAAAAGCCGTTGGCAGAATTGCAACAACGGATCGACCAAATTCGCGAACTTGCTGAAGAAAGTAGCGTCGATGTCTCCATTCAAATCAAACAGTTGGAGACTAAATACGTGCAACTGCGCGACGAAATTTTTAGTAGCCTTACTCCATCTCAGCGACTGCAACTAGCTCGTCATCCTCGCCGTCCGAGTACGCTCGACTATATCCAAGCAATTTGTGATGAATGGATTGAGTTACATGGAGATCGGCGCGGTAAAGACGATCCAGCTTTAGTTGGCGGCGTGGGCAAGATCGCGGGTATTCCGGTAGTGTTGATGGGGCATCAAAAGGGACGGGATACCAAGGATAATGTGGCGCGGAATTTTGGAATGGCGGCACCAGGTGGCTATCGCAAGGCGATGCGGCTGATGGAACATGCCAATCGGTTTGGGATGCCAATTCTGACTTTTATCGATACTCCTGGGGCTTGGGCGGGGATAGAAGCAGAGGAATTAGGTCAGGGTGAAGCGATCGCGTATAATCTCCGTGAGATGTTTCGGCTCGATGTCCCGATTATTTGTACAGTAATTGGTGAAGGTGGTTCTGGCGGAGCATTAGGGATTGGGGTGAGCGATCGATTGATGATGTTTGAACATGCCGTTTATTATGTCGCCAGTCCCGAAGCTTGTGCCTCGATCTTGTGGAAGGATGCGGGTAAGGCTCCTCAAGCTGCGGAAGTCTTAAAAATCACGTCAAAGGATTTAAAAAATTTGGGGATTCTTGACCAGATTTTACCAGAACCCCTCGGCGGCGCACATGCTGATTCTATTCGTGCGGCTGATGTACTCAAGGATGCCATTTTAAAAAACCTCCACCAACTTCAACTACTACCATCAACCGAATTACGAGATCTCAGATATCACAAATTCCGGCAGATGGGAGTATTTAATGAGTAGCGTGTTATTAATGTCAATGTAGCGATTTTTAACTGACAAACTACAAAGTCGTCGATTTAAAATATGCCTCCCCAACTCCCAACTCGTGTAAATATTTGTACCGATCGGCTTAATTCCTAGCTCCGGTTCGTTGCCATTTGCAATCGATGTTATAATAAACCCGTAACAAAAATTTACATATTGCTCAGGCTTGAGTAAACTTCCTGGACTAGATGAATCCGATCGCAACAACTAATCGAACGGCATTAATTACAGGCGCGAGTAGTGGCATTGGCAAAGCCACAGCTATAGCTTTTGCAAAAGCTGGGATAAATCTAGCATTAGTAGGACGCTCTGAGGAAAAGTTAGCAGCAGTAGCCGCCGCTGCAATTGCCGTTGGCGTGACAGCCAAAACCTACGTGGTAGATTTATCTAAGCTCGATCGAGTGTCAACTAAAATTGCCGCAATCGCCGCAGAATTTGACAATTTAGATATCCTGATTAACAATGCAGGGATGGCTTATACCGGAACCGTCGGGGATACTCCGCTAACTGATTGGCAGCGAGTCATCGACTTAAATTTGACTAGCGTTTTCCTGTGCATCCAGGGGATTTTACCTCAGATGCGCCGCCAAAAGTCTGGTGTAATTGTTAACATTTCTTCGATCGCAAGCAAGCAGGTATTTCCCAATTGGGGGATCTACTCCGTGAGCAAATATGGCTTAACGGCACTCACTCAAGCCGTTGCGGGAGAGGAACGGGCAAATGGGATTCGGGTGACGACGATTTGCCCTGGCTCAGTCAATACGCCACTATGGGACACAGACACCGTTCAAGCCGACTTCGATCGATCTGCTATGCTCACTCCCGAAATGGTTGCCGATGGCATCCTCTACGCGGTTCTAGCCCCTGCTGGTGCCGTAGTTGAAGAACTGACGATTATGCCCAGTGGTGGTGCGCTATAGTCGATCGAGTATCTACCAATTTTGGTTTCATTACTTTTATTTCTACATCTATTCAGACAAAACATGACTATTTCATCTCCTAAAGGTAGTAATTCTGCTGGCAAAGATAAGCTCGGCAAGATCGCTCCTAGACCCGATCGTAACACTCTCAATGGTGCGCCAGTAGAAATTCACGAACCCGAAGTCAGCCTTGAAGACATGATGGCATCGGTGCGTCAGATTATCCTCGGAGTAGGTGAAGACCCAGAGCGAGAAGGATTGCTCAAGACTCCTAAACGCGTAGCAGAATCGATGCGATTTCTGACCAGTGGCTACAATCAGTCTCTAGACGACATCATCAATGGGGCGATTTTTGATGAAGGTCACAATGAGATGGTATTAGTGCGAGATATCAATTTTTTTAGTATGTGCGAACACCACATGCTCCCATTCATGGGTAGAGCGCACGTTGCCTACATCCCCAACCAAAAAGTTGTCGGATTGAGCAAACTCGCCCGCATCGTGGATATGTATTCACGCCGGATGCAGGTGCAAGAGCGACTCACTCGTCAAATTGCCGAAGCACTCCAAGCGGTACTAGAACCCAAAGGTGTCGCAGTAGTGATGGAAGCCAGCCACATGTGTATGGTGATGCGTGGCGTTCAGAAGCCAGGATCGTGGACTGTTACCAGCGCAATGCTAGGTGCATTTCAAGAGGATCAGCGTACCAGAGAAGAGTTTCTCAATCTAATTCGTCATCAGCCAGCTTTCATGTAGGTGTTAGGCTGTAGGCTTTAGGATTAGGCTTTAGGCTTTAGGCTTTAGGCTTTAGGGGTAAAGGCGTTAGGTTCTAGATTTTAGGCTTTGGGCTTTAGATTGTAAAGATCGAGAGATAAGATACTTGGAGGACGCTTGCGTCCCTCACATCCCTGAAATCTAACTCATCACCTAAAGCCTAAAGCCTAAAGCCTAAGGCTTTCTTCTCCGACATCGATCGGAGCAATATTTCACTTCATCCCAATTAGTCTCCCACTTTTTGCGCCAAGTAAAAGAAAGTTGACAGACAGGACAGATTTTAGTCGGAAGATCGGATTTCGATCGATGTCGAGGCATTTCTAGTTATTCGTAGATGAACATATAGTGGGTATCTCTCTTAATCATATTCGGATTGTCTTGGTAGAGCCAGCAGGTGCCCTAAATATCGGCTCGATTTCGCGGGTGATGAAAAATATGGGATTGACACAACTTGTAGTTGTCAATCCTCAATGTGAAGTATATGGTGAAGAAGCGAGCAGGATGGCAGTACATGCGATCGATTTACTCCAAACCGCCCGCATCGTTCCTGATTTACCCACTGCACTCCAGGGTTGTACTAGAGTTATTGCTACTACAGCCAGAAATAGAGCTATTCCCACTCAGCTAGAGACACCCAGACAAGCCTTACCCTGGCTAGTAGAGAGTACCCAACCCACAGCCTTACTATTTGGGAGAGAAGATAGTGGCTTGACTAATGCAGAGTTGAAGTACGCTGGACGTTATGTGAGTATTCCAGTCGGCTCCGAATATAGTTCGCTAAATATCGCCCAGGCGGTGGGAGTTTGTGCATATGAGCTACAGATGGCGGCGAGTAATATCGCAACTAGTTTGCCAAATCCTCAACCGCACTCCCCAGAATTAGACATCGCACCTGTCGAGTTACTTGAAGGTTACTATCAACAACTAGAGGTTTTACTACTAGAGATTGGGTATCTATTTCCCCATACGGCTGCTCACCGCATGGAAAAGCTGCGTCGTCTCTACAATCGCAGTCAACTATCACACAATGAAGTGGCTCTACTGCGAGGGATGCTTAGACAAGTTCGGTGGGCACTCGATACGTCTAGATCGATCGATAATCAGAATGTGGATTAAATAAAACGTAGGATGTGTTAGCACAGCGGCTTCTGCAAGACAGGCGGACTTTGTACTCTGAGGAATGGTTTTAACCACTTTGGGGTTATTCACTATCCGCTAATTGCTTCGGCTACCGCCAATCCAGCTAGATAAGCATCCTCCACTTTCCGCCCACGGCACCAATCCCCAGTACAAAATAACGGCGCGGGAGCATCGATCGATAGGTAAGAATCAGATCGAGGGGACTTGGGGAAGGCATACCGCCACAGGTGGGGGTGCTGCCATTGACAATCTGGGAACCACGGCAAAAATCGCTCTTGGGCACGTGCTAACATCGCTCGGCTGGCAGATTCCATATCCTCTTGATTTGGGTACCTAGCGGCGAAATTTGCCGTACTCTGGAGTACAAAAACTGGCGAAGCTGGCTGGTGGCGTTTGCTACTATCCAATCCGATCCAACCCAAGATCGGATCGTCAGTACAAGTAATCGATCGCACTTGGGGATAGGCTGCTTCCCACTGGGCTAATTGAACGTCTGTATATCCCGCAGCAACTGCGATCGAGGGATAATATTCGATCGCTCTCAAGTCATTTAGAAATTTTTCAGGCAAAATATTCGCTAAGGACGCGAGTACATCTACTGCTTGAGGCGCAGGGATCGCGAGGATAACCGTACGGGCGAGAATTTCGGTTGGGGCACCTTCAAGCGTCAATCGCCACAGTTTGCCATCGGGTTGAATCGAGATCGCACGTTGCCCAAATCTGACATCGAGATCTTTGGCTAGGTATTTAGCAATTTGATTCATGCCACCTGGAGCAACATAGCGGGGGTAAATATCTGCATCGGCAAGCAGATCGCCATTTTTAGTCAGGGTATGAGTAGTGTCCGTCCATGTCTCGACTATATTAGCAGCGATAAGTCGATCGAATAATCCTCGAAATCGATCGCCTTTGGGTGAAATATAACAAGTCCCTCGATCGACACACGTATCAAACATCCGCCGTGTCGTCAACCTCCCACCGACACCCCGCGATTTTTCAAAGATCGCGGTGCCTTGTCGCCCAGCAGCCTGGAGTTGATTTGCACAGGCGATTCCAGCCATTCCAGCACCGACGATCGCAATTTCCAGAGGAGTAGTCATATTCAGGGATGAGGAGTTAATATTTATCGATTCCCTGCATTATCCACCCCTATTTCGATGATGTCGAGCTAGGAGTGGTTTTGACGCATTTTTTTGAATACCACATAGCCACCTAAACCAACTAATCCCAATAAAACAAACTTAGAAACAGGAGCTAAATACTGTTCGATCGAGGCGTAGTTTTCACCCAACAAAAACCCCGCAGTCGTCAACGCCAATGTCCAGATCGCAGTACCCACCGTCGAATAAATAGTAAAAGTGGCAAAGGGCATATTATTCATCCCTGCAGGTAGCGAAATCAGCGTGCGGATACCTGGTACCATCCGCCCAAAAAATACTGCTTTCGAGCCATATTTATTAAACCAGTCATTGACTCGATCGATATCTTTAGCAGTTACTTTAATCCATTTACCGTAACGATCTGTCCAATTTTGTAATCGATGATAATTTACCAATCGTCCTAGATAATACCAAGCATAAGTTCCTGCCATAGTACCGATAGTACCAGCGAGAACGGCTAACCAAAAATTCATTTTGCCTTGAGCTACTGTAAAGCCAGCTAATGGCATAATTAACTCCGATGGAATCGGCGGAAATAGATTTTCCAAAAACATCAGCAGCCCGATGCCCCAGTATCCTAAACCACTCATTAAGCTATTAATCCATTCCACCATCTTAAAAATTGCTCCAGAGAGATATAACAATCCTATTTTAGTTCCTAGCAGTAACGTTAACTAGGGGCGATACTACATTTATACTGGGCGTAGTCGTTGGCGTACTTCGACTTCGCTCAGCACAAGTAGCCTCGCCTTTTGCGACAGTATCCCCTTTAGGGGTTAAGCTCATTTAGGATTGCCATATCACTCTTAGTCAACGGTACTCTTGACTTTGAATATCACTCAATCGTGCTTCAGGACGTTTAAACCTGTCGATTTGAGCCTCAAAAAATTGACGATTTTTCTCTAGATGTTTGGGATTGGTGTCATCTAATGGATAGAGCAAAGCACCGCGTAGAGCCTGAATTACCGCAGAAGTAACACAATACATCGATCGCTGAAAACTCGTCCCTAGCTGCACCAACATATCATCCTCACCTCGACAATGTTGTTGATAATAATCGACCAAATATTGGGGAAGGAAATGATACATATCATCCATCAATAATGTCGGAGGAATCCCTGCACTCCCTACAGGACTTACATCAGCGTATAAAATGCCGTAATGGAAATCTGCTTGCTCGGCGGGTACTTGATCGGCTTGAGCATTGTAAGATTTAGTGCCTCTAAAAGGAGCCGTCCGATAAAATACTGCTTCGACGTACGGTAAAGCCGCTTCATATAGCCAGGTAAAGCCGCAGGATTTGGGGATAATTTCGTACATTTCCCCATTAATATAAACATGGTGATAAATCGGTCTCCCAGCAACGGCAAAAATCCCATTGATGAGGAAATTCATGGCATCGGGTACGGATTTGATTTCACCCGCATCATAGAGATCGCTCATTTCAAAGAAGACTGGAGCCATCACTTCCCAAAATAGTCCTAAATTGGAGTAATAGGAAAGTACGCGCACCTGTTCGATGAACATCTCAGGAAATAGCTTGTATAGGCCCAGCATGGCAGGGTTGCCTTGAAAATAGGCTTTAATGGCTCGATCGGCATTTTGGCGGTATTCCTCTGTATCTAGGTAGGGATCGAATTTCCCACCCATACCGCGATGCCAGTACATTGCTTGCATACAGGCTTCTGCAAACTCCATGTTAATCCGATCGTGCAATAAGTGATGGAAGAGTTTGGGCATTTTGGTACTGCGCCCGTTTTCGATGAATTCGAGCAGTTCGGGATGCGCCGAAGCTACACCTTTTTGCTGGATGCGTAAATCTGCATCATCACCTGCATAGTGGTTGGGTAAATCTAGGTATTCTTGGGGGAGGAAGTATTTGAAAGCGGGGAGGGGATTGAGGAAGACACGCTCGGCGATGTAGAGCAAGTCGCGCCAGTAGAAGTCCATCGGTACGGCGTAGGCTTTGTACAAACCGATGATTTGCATCAGGTTTTCGGGGGTGTCGGGGAGCATCGCGCCGCCTGCTTCGAGGCGATGGATGATGTCGGCGAATTGGTGGGTGGAGGGGGGGAGTTTGGTTGCGGTTATCATGATTTTTTTAACGCAGAGGGCGCGGGGGGTTGGTTGGATGGGATGCGGGGTATTTTTTAACGCAGCGATTCGCGCTCCTCGGGTTCCCCGAGGGTTTAGCGTATCAAGACAAAGGACGCGGAGGGTTGGTTGGATGGGGTGCGGGGTTGGTGATTTTTTAACGCAGAGGGCGCGGAGATCTATTTGGTGATTTCGGCGATTTGGGTGCTGGGACGGGCGATGGTGGCGACGATCGCATCGGTGGTAATTTGAGTGTGAGAAATTAAAATATTTGGTTGGATGCCGAGGAGCACTATCAATGCGGCGAGAACGATGGCGGGGATGCGTTCGGCGGTGGTGACTTTGGGGAGGTAGGTGAGGTCGTCGGCTAGTTTGCCGAAGAAGGTACGATTGATGATGAGGATGAAGTAGACGGAGGTTAAACCAGTACTCGCCAGACAGATGAGTGTGGCGATGGGGAAGGTGATGTAGCTACCTTGGAAGGATAGGAATTCACCGATGAAGCCTACCATCCCAGGGATTCCAGCACTTGCCATCATGGTGAGGATCGACATGGCTCCCACGAATGGTAAGCCGCGTTTGGGGTTGAGTAAGCCTTGGAGTTTGTTTAAGTCGCGCGTTCCGGTTTTGGCTTCGATAATGCCAACCAAATTGAATAAGAGGGCAAGGATTAAGCCGTGAGCAACCATTTGATAAACTGCGCCTAAGACGCTCAAGGAGGTTCCGGCGGCGGTGGCGAGGAGTACATAACTCAAGTGGGCGACGGAACTATAAGCGATCGTTTTTTTGATATCGGTTTGGACGATCGCGATTAAGCTACCATAGATGGCGGTGACTACAGCAATAATTGCTAACCAGGGAGCCACAATTACCCACGCATCAGGGAATAACCCCAAGCCAAAGCGAATTAATCCATAAGCACCTAATTTCGAGACAATCCCGCCCAATAACATCGAAACAGGTGTAGGTGCTTCGACATAGGCATCGGGAAGCCAAGTATGAAAGGGCACCAAGGGCATTTTGATGCCAAAACCAAGCAGGATGACACAGAGAAATAAAAGTTGTAAATTAGCTGGTAGATGAGTTGCTGCCAGAGACTCATAATTAAAATTACCAGTCTTGGTAAACCATGCCCAGCTCAAAAAACCAGCGAGTAGAATTACTCCCGACAAAGCCTGATAGATCAGAAACTTTGTCGCTGCATAACCGCGTTTTTCTCCACCCCAAATTGAGATCAGGAGATAGAGCGGAATTAACTCCAACTCATAGAATAGAAAAAACAACATTAAATTCTGGGCGAGAAAGGCTCCAGTAACTGCTGTACTAACTAACAATAGTAAAGCATAAAACAATCTGTCTCTTTCGATCTCCCGATCGGTTGCTTGCACCGCTAATAAAACCAGTAAAGCATTGAGAATTATCATCGGTAAAGATAAGCCATCAACTCCCAACTGATAATCCAATCCCAACGGCTCGATCCAACTAAACCGTTCGACAAACTGTAACCCTGCGTCCTGATAATCGAACATAATGGCGATCGCGATCGATACCATCAAACTCAACCCTGAAATAATCAACGCGATCGATCGACTAAATCCTGGCAATATTCCAATTAATATCGCTCCTAAAACAGGCAGCCAAATAATAGTACTTAACATTAACTTACATTTGTCAATAAACATCCATAGCCCAATTTCGATCGGCGAACTCTATTGCCGCTGATTTCCTTGTAATAATTCATCAAAAACTTAACTTCTAGTTGTGTATGAACCAAAATATTAGTAATTAATTAAACTAATAATCCCATCATTAGACCAACAACGATGATTCCAGAAAAAGCTAACAAAATATAAAGCTGAGACTGACCAGAAGTAGTATACTTGAGAGCCTGTCCGCTAAATAAAGTCCCTAGTCCAACAAAATTTACAAATCCATCGACAATATATCGATCGAACCAATTAGTCACCCGCGCACTGCTAGCTACCAATAACACGATCGTTAATTGATAAAATCGTTGCACGTAAAAGTCATTGGCAAAAAAGTTCTGAACTGCTGGTAGTGGTAACTTAACAGGCTTAGGAATACTATCGACACTATAAATCACACTGCTAATCGCAATCCCCGAAATACTCGACCAAACTAACAAAGGCGCAAACATATTATCCAATGCGCTCCAAGTAGGTAACATACCTAGATCTCGCAAAATAATTGGCAGATGACAGATCAGCACAGCAGAACTAATTACAGGTAAACTAATCAACCAAAATGGTTCGGTCGATCGTTCGCTCATCGGTTGGACTTTACCCAAAAAGATCAGACAGAATAATCGCGTCAAACTAAAAGCAGTTAGAGTATTTACAATTAAAATCACTCCCACCAACCAAGGTTGTTCCACCCAGAGATTATCTATTAATTGTAAAAAGCCCCAAAATCCACCCAAAGGAGGTATCGCAATGAAAGATGCGATCGCTACTAGTATCGCAGCACCTGTAAATGGACGGCGCGACCATAAGCCACCTAATTGCGTCAAATCTTGAGTAATATTTGTCCAAATAATCGCCCCAATCCCCATATACAACAACGCCATCCCAAAAGATTCATTAAAGAGAATAAATCTAGCCGAATCTAAATTTTGGGTGCCAATGGCGATAAATACCAGCCCGATATAAGCACTCAAGGTATAGGAAAGTACCCGCTTCATATCGATCTGCGCGATCGCAATCAACGAACAACAAATTGCGGTTGCTACTCCCAAAACAATGAGCGTATTTAATAAGAGTGGCGATAGCGATATGACTGGAGCCAACTTAATTAATACAAATGCTCCCGCACCAACAACTACTGCATTCCGCAACACTGTCGCCGGAATTGGTGCTTCCATCGCTTCATCCAGCCACAGTTGGAATGGAATTTGGGCGCATTTACCCAGCGGTCCCGCACTGAGGGATAAACCGAGTAAAAATGCCACTGTAGGGTCTAAGTTAGCTGTCTGTGCCCAAATTGCTAACTCTGTAAAATTCCACGTTCCCGCGATGGGATAGATCGCAATTACCCCCATCAGCAAGATAATATCGCCTACTCGCTTTGTCCAAAAAGCATCTCTAGCTCCAGTAATAACTAACGATTGGGCAAACCAAAAGCCGACTAACAAGTAAGTAGCTAGAGTCAGCAGTTCGAGAAAGACATAGGTGAAAAATAGCGAATTTGACAGCACCAAGCCACAAATCCCCGCACCGAAACAATTCATCAGCGAGAAGAACCGCGCCCAACCCCAATCCAGCTCCAGATAACCTACTGCATAGATCTGGGAAACGAAATTGATGCCCGTGACGACAGTAATAGCCGTGAGCGTAATGGCGGAAATCTCGATCGGAAAGTTAATATCTAGGGTGCTAGTATGCAGCCAACTATAGCTAATTTCTTGCCTGGGTAAATCCCAACCAGTCGTCAAGGCGAGTAGCGCATGAATAAACGCAACTCCTGCCATCAGGATATTGATATAACCTGCTGGTCTAGTTCCCAGTTGTCCCGACCAACCAAATGACCAAGGAAGTGCCAAAGCAGCTCCAATCAGCGGGTAGCAGGGAATTAACCATATAATATTGAGGGCTATCCGATCCATAGAGTTTATTCTATATTTTTTAATTTAATTCTTTTATATTTCTATATTAGAGCGTAATCGAAAATTTATCGAAAAGATAGTGCCCACAACGACTTTTAATCGATACTTGCTCTAAGTTTTTCTTATTAATACTATATATAGTTAATAATCTATTTTTAGATTAGACTTTAATCTATCTTTACAGATGATTCGCTTATAAATCAGCGAATACTGGTGCCACAGAGGATCTGATTTGGGATTGCTATATTTAGGATAAAATTACGCTTGCTACTGCCAAAATGAAAAAAGTGACGATTCTCCAGAGGAGACGCTACGCGATCGCGATCGGGACATGGTTCCTCGGTATTCTGCTATTGGTGGGACTATTTTTGAGTATTTGGATCGTTCTTCCCGCACCGATTTTTTCGCTGCTCCCCTTGAGCGTTGGCGCACCAGAAATTAGTCCTGGTTTAATTATTTTTAATGTTTCTGTACCGATCTTATACTGGGTCGTCCTCAGTCGCGGAGATTACCTCCAGCCACGATTACTTTTGCTCGGTCTATGTTTGAGCGGTTTAGCCATCATCTTGAGTGCTGCACCATTAATCCAATTTTCCTCAGCGCAACAACAAGCCCAGCGATCGATTGTTGCTAGTTTAGGACAAGATTACCTCAAAGATCTACCGCCATCGCTGACTGATAAGATGCGATCGCAACCCCTGATTATTTCAGATATCTGGGGCGGTATTCCCAGTCCTAAAGTGAGGATCGATCGAGATATTCTCTTTGCTAATCCCGATGGCGTTCCACTCACCCTAAATATCTATCGACCAGCTCAAGTTGGTACCTACCCTGCGATCGTCTCGATTTATGGTGGTGCATGGCAACGCGGTAATCCCGATAGTGACGATACTTTCAATCGTTATATTGCCGCTCAAGGTTATGTCGTCTGGGCGATTTCTTATCGTCACGCTCCAACCTATCATTTCCCGATCCAAATTGAAGATGTGCGGCAGGCATTGACATATATTCAAAATCATGCTGCGGAAACCGAAACCAATCTCGATCGAGTTGCCATCATTGGTCGATCGGCTGGCGCACAATTAGCGATGTTAGCAGCTTACCAAGACCCACCTTTCCCGATTAGGGCACTGGTAAATTACTACGGGCCTGTCAATCTGACAGCGGGTTATGATGATGTACCGACTCCCGATCCGATCGAGTCTCGCGCTACACTTCGCGCCTTCCTGGGCGGTACGCCCCAAACTGTGCCCGAACTTTACCGCCAAGCTTCACCCATCAATGCCGTCAAATCCGCTTTACCAGCATCTCTACTAATTTATGGCGGCAAAGACCACATCATTGAATCTAAGTATGGCAGCTACCTCGCCCAACAATTGCGATCGGCAGGAAATCAAGCCGTTTTTATCGAAATTCCGTGGGCGGATCATGCCTTTGATGCCGTATTTTCAGGCATGAGCAATCAACTTGCACTTTATCACACCGAGCGATTTCTAGCTTGGGCACTGGTGAAGTAGTCCGAGCGATCGAGGTTAAAATTAGACACCATCGCCCTCGGATTACTATTTAGAGGTAGAGTAATGTTCAGACAAACAACCAAAGTTATTCCTTTTGATAGACAGGCTCCGTAAGTACTATTGTATAATATAAACTATATTATACAACCCCTTCGCAAATAGGAAGTCGCTCGTGCCTAACCAATCCAACAATCCACAAAACAGAACCGAAGAAGAACGTAATCGGATCGGTGAGGAAGAGTTACAGTTTCAGCGCGAACGAGCCGCCGAGAATAGTGGTAATGCTAACGGCTTAATGATTGGTGGTCTACTTGCCTTGGCTGGGATAGGTGCAGCGACGGCTTATTACCTGAGCAGACCTGCGCCTACACCAACAACCATTATCAATACTCCTCCGAACCCCACCGCTGTGGTATCACCTCCACCGCAGAAACAAACAACAATTATCGATCGGACGGTAGAGAAAGCTGCACCGCCACAAGTCAAAGTGGTGGAAGTAGAAAAACCTGTATTGGTTCCTGTCCCGTCTAAGCCAAAAGTCGTAGAAGTACCAAAAACAGTTATCGTTCCCGGCCCGACTAAAATTATTGAAGTGCCTAAGCCTGTTGCCGCACCTAAAACACCTACAACAACTGATAAATCAGAGCCTTCAAAACCTAGCCCTACCCCTTCAGCGGCACCTTCCCCCGCTGCTAGTGATTCTGAGCCAGTTAATGTTCCTTCACCTGGTAATACCAACACGGGAAATAATTAACGTGAGTGTCTCTTGACGGAGAGGCTCGCGGGAACGGGTGAAGAAGAGCCTAGAGACTAAAGTCTCTGCTCATGATTCAAAGTCCGCCTAAAGCTGTACTGAATTTCTTACTCCGCGTAGGCGGACTGGAATATTAGTACAGCTTTAGGCGGACTTTGCATTCCCAGCAGCGATTGAAATCGCTGTGCTGTGCTGCGTTTTTCTAACCCTGAATATTAGGTAACTGAGAAGTCAATAATCGATCCATCCAGCCCTCAAAATAAGCCATATTTGCAGATTTTTCGCGGGGATCTTGGCTATCCAAAGGATGGGGAGCCAAACCTAAAATCGTAGCACTGGTGACACAATACATCGACTTTTGAAAACTCAGACAGATTTTGACTAATAAATCATCTTCTTGGCGTTTAGTATTTTGATACATTTCATGTAGATAAGGTGGGATATAATGCCGCATATCTTGCATTAATAAAGTAGGTGGAATCCCCGCACCACCGATCGGTAGTGCATCTGCATACAAAGCTCCATAGGTAAAATCTGCTTGTGGTACTGGGATTTGGTGGGCTTGAGCATTATAAGAAACCACACCCAAAAACGGCGTACCGCGAAAGAAAATGGCTTCGACATAAGGCACCGCGACATCCATCAAAAACGTTAGATCTGCTGACTTGGGTAAAATATCGTAAGATCGATCGTCGATTTCGACAGCATAGGTAATCGGATTGCCCGCAGCCGCTACCAGTCCCACTTTAATCCAATCCACCACTTCGGGAATATTGGTAACTTTGCCCTGTTCGTAGGCTCTGGCTAAGGTTAGGAACATATCGGACATTACCTCCCAGAATTGACCGAGGGCATTGTAGTAAACCGATTGACGTACTTGCTCTGGCAGAAATTCGGGAAAGAGGCGATGTAAGAGTCTAATCGCTGGATTACCTTTAATTTTGGCTTGAATCGCTGGTTCAATTAATTCTCGAAATTCTGACGATTCAATATACTGCTCTAACTTGCCGCCGCCGTGCCAGAGCATTACTTTCATGCAGTATTCGGCGTACTCATAATTAATTCGATCGTGCGATAAATGCTCGATTAGCTGGTTGAATGAAACCTTGTTATTAAAGTATTTAAAGAATGGAAAAACTGTTAAGAATTCTCGATCGGCAATATGTTGCAGGTTGATTTGATAGGCATCGAGAACATAACCATAGCTGTCGAGAATGCCAACTACTTCTTTGACATTATCGGGGTTATCTGGTAAAAGGCTTTGACCATTGTAAAATCGATCGATATAGGTCGCAAAACGATGACAAGAATTAATAGAAGTCATGGCTCAATTGATGTATTCACAGTGGCAACAATAGCGGGCGGTTGGAGTGTAGCTAAAATAGTTGGTTCGCTCCAGCGGGTAATCCAACCAGGCTGGACTCCAAATAACACGATCGCAACTGTTAAAATCATCGCTGGATAGCGTTCTCGCCAAGTTACAGACTCTAGATTTTGGACTGGTGCTGACAATCTCCCAAAGAAGGCTCGGTTGATCAATAACAGATAATAAACGGATGTCAAACCCGTACCGAGCATACATAGCAGGGTTTGGACTGGGAAAACTGGAAAACTACTCCGAAAAATTAGAAACTCAGCCACGAAGCCTACCATCCCTGGAATTCCGGCACTAGCCATCACTCCCAATACCATCAAACTACCAATTATTGGCATTCCCCGTTGTGGATTGAGTAACCCTTCCAAGATCTTGATATCGCGGGTTTTAGTTTTCTTGTAAACCACACCTACCAACAGGAACAGCGTAGCGGAAATCAAACCGTGACTGACCATCTGAATCATCGCTGCCGAAAAACTTAGCGCGGTATTCGCCGCCGCAGCCAGGAGAATATAACCCATGTGGCTGACAGAACTATAGGCAACCATCTTCTTCATATCTGTCTGCGCGATCGCCATCAATGCCCCGTACAATACACTGACGATCGCCCATACTGAAATCCACGGTGCGGCAATTTGCCAAGCTTCAGGAAACAGCCCCACACAGAAGCGTAAGATGCCGTAGGTAGCCAGTTTGAGCAGGACTCCAGCAAGTAACACCGAAATCGGTGTCGAGGCTTCTACGTGGGCATCTGGTAGCCATGTATGAAATGGGAACAGCGGCATCTTGATCCCAAAACCTAACAATAACGCTCCCAATAGTAAAAACTGTTGACTCAACGGTAACGCATGAGCCAGAGCGGGATCGTAAGTAAAGCTACTGCTACCACCAAACCATGCCAGCCCCAAGAATGCCGCTAAAATTAAGGCACCAGATAGAGCCGTATAAATCAAGAACTTAGTCGCAGCATAGGCGCGTTTTTGACCGCCCCAGATCGCAATCAGCAGATACAGGGGAATCAATTCCAGCTCATACGAGATAAAGAACAGCAGAAAATCTTGAGCTAGAAACACTCCAGTTACCGCAGCATTTAGCAACAAAATCAGGCTGTAGTAAAGGCGCGATCGATCGATCTTTTCATCGCTGCTATAAATTGCTACCCAAGTCAACAAGCTATTGAGAGCCACCAATGGCAACGACAAACCATCAACCCCAAGTCGATAGGACAATCCTAGCGCATCGATCCAATTGATATTCTCTACGAACTGCATACTGGGGTTGCTCAGATCGAACTTTGTCAACAACAACACCGTCCAACCAATTACCGCTACTGCTATCCACAAAGCAAACTCGCGAGTTTGCTTTGGAGGCAGACTAGCAGCCAGAACTGCTCCTAGTAAAGGAACTATTAATAAAACACTTAGCACGATCGAATCAGCCTTAAACAGTTGATAGTTGATAGCGATTCGCGCTCCTCGGGTTCCCCGAGGGTTTAGCGAATCAAGACAGTTGACAGTTGACAGTTGAGAAGATTTAAAACGATAAAAACAACCAAGCAACCGTCGCACCCATGACTCCAATCCCGATCGTAATCGTGAGTACATAGTTTTGCATCTGACCGGAGGTACCATATTTCAAGCTTTCACTACTCAGGATCGTGGCAAAACCAACTAAATTGACCAAGCCATCTACCACATAGCGATCGATCCAAGCCGTCACTTGAGAGAGTTGATAAACCGACCACACCACCGTTTTATCATAAAGTTTTTCCACATAAAAATCATAAGTCAACAGTTCTTGCACCCAAGGTAGAGATAGTTTTACAGGCGATCGATCGGCTCTAAAGTACAACAATCCGCCCACCATAAATCCCAGCAAACTAGAGAGGCTAATCGAACTAAATTCCCACAAGTTAATATTATCTAACTCTGGGAGGAGCGAAAACCGCCACATGGCTACAGGCGTTATCAGCGTAAGAACTGTCAAAAATACCATCGGTAATGCTAACGGCCAAGGTACCTCTGGTGCCCGTCTAGTCTTAGGTTGAGTTGTGCCCAAGAACACCAAGCCAAATACCCGTGCCAGATTAAACGCAGTCAAGCCATTTACGAATAAAATCACCCCGATCGCCCACGGATAGTCCAGCCACAGAGCCTCAAATCCCGCCTGAAATGCCCAAAAACCAGCGAAGGGGAAAACACCAGTCATCGCTAATGCGCCCACAATATAGGCGATCGTCGTCGCTGGCATACTCTTACCCAACCCGCCAAACTCCGTCACATCTTGATTATTGGTGGTTAAAATAATACAGCCGACGCTCATGAACAGCAGAGCTTTGGCGATCGCATGAGCAAATAACAAGATTAAAGCAAAACTAATCCACTTTGCGCCAATCGCAATAAATACCAATCCCAAATAAGCACTGGTTGTATAGGAAATAGTCCGCTTGATATCAATCTGGGCGATCGATACCAGCGTGGCACCGATCGCCGTCACCGTCCCAATTACCATCAAAGTAGTCGTGACCACCGGAGACAGATACAAAATCGGGTGGACTTTAATCAAAATGTACGCTCCACCAGTCACTATGACTGAGTTACGGAGAATCGAAGCTGGATTGGGGCCTTCCATCGCTTCATCCAGCCACAAGTGGAGTGGAAACTGAGCGCACTTACCGATCGGCCCTGCAATCAAAGCTAAACCGATCAGAGTAGCAGTCGTGGGTGAGATATCAGTAGTTTCACACCACTGATACAAGTCGTCAAAATCTAAACTTCCAGCAATACTAGACAGGCCAATTACCCCAGCCAACAGCACGATGTCTCCAGCCCGCGTGGTCAAAAAAGCATCCCGAGCAGCTTTGACAACTAAAGGTTGAGCGTACCAAAAACCCACCAGCAAGTAGGTAGAAAGAGTCAGTAATTCTAGCAGTCCGTAACTGACTAACAGTGAATTACTAATCGCCACCGCACTCATCGCCCCTTCAAAGAAACCGACCAAAGCAAAAAATCTTGCCAGTGCCCAATCCTTGTCCATATACCCCAGCGCAAACACCTGAGCGAGTAAACTCAGCACCGTTACTGACTCCATTGCCCCAACATTCAACGCTGACAACTCAAAAGTCAAATTCAACTCTAATCCAGCGACTCTCAACCAGTTAACTACAATATGATAAGGTTCATGATTCCAAACTAGTTGGATCAGAACCGTGCCATGAACAAACGCGATCGTCGTCATCAAAATATTGAGATACGCTGCTGGTCTCGGCCCAGTCCGGCGCACCAATCTAGTCATCCAGGGAATACTCAGAATAGCCCCCGCAAAGCCATACCCAGGTATCCACCACCCAGTGTCTAGCAACATCTGTTCCATAAATTGCGCCTAAATATCAAATATAAATGTTAATTATGTCTTGCGTTTTAATTATCTTAATAGATACTTAAAATTGATTCTCAAGCCAGTTTTGAGCAGTTTAAATCAACTGCTAAAATTAGAAAATTACAGTATTTTTAAAATTAGGTCGAAACTCTAGTATATTTTAAGCCTTTAACTATTATCTATCAGAGCTGTGTCGATAAACACAACTTGCCATTCAAGTTCCAATCCGCGATCCCCACTATTTGCCTACCGTCAGTTTCTCCTACTGGAGCGACCCACATCACTTTGCCTTTGGCAAAGTCCGCGAAGGCGGACTAACAGATTCAGTACAGCTTCGGCGGACTTTGCATAATGAGCCAGGATTTCAATCGTGGGCGGTATTAGAACGGAGCTTTGTTTCATCCCCTACCACAATGTCGATCTTGATAGTTGTGCTGGATTCAGGTCAGCACAAAAAGTCAGCAACCGCGCTCTTGAGTATCAGCCCAACTTATGTCCCCAATCATCAATAATAATTTTGTATTATATTGCCAAACCGAACAACCGAACTGTATTGTTGAGTGTAACGTTAGTGCGATTTTTAGGCTTGGCTGACTCCCAACCTGTCTAGCTTGCGCTTTTAGGAGACTGCCAAACCTAAATCGATTAAATTTATTGAAAAAAATATCCAATCGTTAGCGGAGTCTCTCAGGATAAGAATCGACTGACATCTGAGGATTGTTGCTGAATGTCTATTGCAGTCGGCACGTCAGTATCGCTCCACTGTAAAAAGGATGCTGAGTAATTATAATATGATTTACAAAAGAAGGATTTAGATCGTGATAGTAGCCCAGAATAACGTTACTGCTTCGCCACCTACCCCGTGGTCGAAGAACTTGACAGAGCCAGACATTCACCACACCGCCTACGTCCACGCTTTTTCTAACATCATTGGTGATGTGCGGATCGGTGAAAATGTGATGATCGCGCCAGGGATTTCCATTCGGGCAGATGAGGGCGATCCCTTTTCGATCGGTGCCAATACGAATATTCAAGATGGGGCCGTAATTCACGGTCTAGAACAGGGTCGGGTAGTCGGTGATGACGGTACACCTTACTCTGTCTGGATTGGGAAGAATACTTCGATTACCCATATGGCACTGATTCATGGCCCCGCTTATGTCGGGGATGAGTGCTTTATTGGCTTTCGTTCGACCGTATTTAATTCCAAAGTCGGCGATGGTTGTGTCGTGATGATGCACGCTCTGATCCAGGATGTCGAGATCGCTCCTGGCAAATATGTCCCATCGGGAGCCATTATTACCAATCAACAGCAAGCCGATCGACTCTCAGACGTACAGCCTGACGATCTCAAGTTTGCCTCGCATATCATTTCGATTAATGATTCTTTACGTTCTGGATATCGCTGTGCTGATGATATCGAATGTATCACACCATTACAAGAAGCGATCGATATATCGAGTTCGGGCTTATACGGGATTGCTAGAGCGGCTACTCTCCAAGCTTCCAGCTCTACCCACAAATCAAATCTTCACCCTGATGTCGTCAATAATGTCCGTAATTTACTAGCTCAGGGATATACGATCGGTACCGAACATGCCAACAAGCGGCGGTTCCAAACCAGCTCTTGGACTAGCTGTGCGTCCTTTAATTCCGATCGGGAGGTGGAAATCCTCGATGGTCTAGAAGCTTGTCTCCAAGAGCATAGTGGTGAATATGTCCGACTGATCGGGATCGATACCAATGCCAAGCGGCGGGTACTCGAAACCATCATTCAACGACCTGGAGATGTCCCCGCAGCGACTCAGACGCATCGAGCTGAGTCCCCACTGCTGCACAACGTCACCGCTTCCTTGAGCCAGCCTAGTTCGGCTCCAGCCCACCACAGTCACCAATCGCACCCCAGCACCACCCTAGACACCGAGGTAGTCAAGACAGTTCGGCAACTGATCGCCCAAGGCTGCCAAATTGCCGTAGAACGTGCCGACAAGCGGCGGTTCCAAACCAGCTCCTGGACTAGTTGCAATCGGATCGAATCCCAGAATGAGGCAGCGATTTTAGCCGCAATTTCTGACTGTATCGCCGACAACCCCAACGATTATGTCCGCGTCATCGGTGTAGATGCCCACGCCAAACGCCGCGTAGCTGAAAAAACCGTCCATCGCCCAGGACAATCGATCGATTCTAGTCGTAGTAACGCTAGTACCAGTAGCCCCGCTCATCCTAGCAGCAATGGTCATGCCAGCAGCTCTAGTAGCCACAGCAATCATACTACTACCAGCACAGCCTTAACTATCGATGTAGTAGAAACCATCTCCCGTCTAGTCGCTCAAGGTTGCGCGATCTTCACCGAATTTGCCGATGAGCGTCGCTACAAGAGCAACGCCTGGGAAACTGGCGGTCAAATCTCTGGTCGCAATGCCTCGGAAATCGTCCGTTCCTTTGATTCGATCGTCAATGAGCGGAAAAAGTCATACGTCCGCCTCATCGGTGTAGACCAAAAAGCACGGAAACGCGTCATTGAGAAGATCGTTCATCGCCCTGCTAAATAGCCGCCTCCCTTCCTAGTGTCAAATTTGACATCTAGCGTAGGGGGTGAATGGTGGATGGTGGATGGTGGATGGTGAATGCCTATTTCTTGAGTGGGAAGGAAGTACGATTGAAATTGTGAGTGCAGATTGTGGCACTAGCAACATTTATGTGTTATTGAAATTTAGAAGTAAACCCGATCGAGCGATCCCCAAGTCGAGCGTTCGATCGGCTCATAAAACTTTCTGATACTTAACTTAACAAATTAAAATTGTTGCTTATGTTGCCAAAGGGCAACGTCTCAGTCTATGCTTGACTCTAGCGGATGCGTAGTGCTGAATTTTTGATAGACAAAAGTCTATGGAAACAATTAGTGTATTCTACTAAATATCAATTAAAAGCGGATCTTCGCTTGCGTCGCTAATCACAACTTTAATCTAAGGAATAAAAATATATGTCTATTGCCGTGGGAATGATTGAAACCAAAGGTTTTCCTGCTGTTGTGGAAGCTGCCGATGCCATGGTCAAAGCCGCACGAGTCACACTAGTGGGCTATGAGAAAATTGGTAGCGGTCGGGTAACTGTCATTGTCCGTGGTGATGTCTCTGAAGTACAAGCTTCCGTATCCGCAGGTGTGGAATCCGTTAAGCGCGTCAATGGTGGTGAAGTTCTTTCCACACACATCATTGCTCGTCCCCACGAGAACCTAGAGTACGTCTTACCAATGAACTACACCGAAGATGTAGAAAAGTTCCGCGTCTAATCGAAGTTCACTAAACATCGCATCAAGTTAAAAAATTTAGGAGTCATTGAGAATGTCTATTGCAGTTGGGATGATTGAAACATTGGGCTTTCCCGCAGTTGTAGAAGCTGCTGACGCTATGGTCAAAGCCGCACGAGTCACACTGGTTGGCTATGAGAAAATCGGTAGCGGTCGGGTAACTGTAATCGTTCGTGGTGACGTTTCGGAAGTACAAGCTTCTGTATCGGCAGGTGTAGAATCTGTCAAACGCGTTAATGGCGGACAAGTACTGTCTACTCACATCATCGCTCGTCCTCATGAAAACCTAGAGTACGTTCTACCTATGAACTACACCGAAGATGTCGAGAAATTCCGCGACAGTCTCAATGGTCCAGGACCATTGGCAATGGGCGGTAGACGTTCTTAGGCTAAATGAAGTTAGCTAGAGTGCTGGGTACTGTGGTCAGTACCCACAAAGAACCGAGTTTAACCGGAACCAAGTTTTTGCTCGTGCAAATGCTTGATGCCGCAGGTAACGATTTACCAGAATATGAAGTTGCCGCCGACTGTGTGGGAGCGGGTTTGACGGAAGTAGTTTTGGTAAGTCGCGGCAGTGCTGCCCGTCAAGTGTCCAACAAAGATCGCTATCCTGTCGATGCGCTGATTGTGGCGATCGTCGATACAGTAGCAGTGGGAAATGACTTGACATACAGCAAACGAGATGAAAGATAAGAAATTATTATAATGAATCGCTCCTAAGTGAACCCCACACTGAGGAGATCGGCTGTATCTAGTCTGTTGAGACTAATTTAAACTCATAATTTATTGATGATTTAACCGGAACCTAAGATATGAGTAATATTAGTGATGGCGTTCGCCAACAAATTCGTCGTTTATTGAGCCAAGGACACCGCGTGGGCGTAGAATACGCCAATGCTCGACGGTTCCGTACTGGTTCGTGGCAGAGTGCGACGATCGCCCAAGGTGGCGAAAGTACCGTATTGGCTAGCATTACTGCCGTTCTGAACGAGCATCAAGGCGAATACGTGCAATTGTTGGGTGTCGATCCGCACTCCCGCACGCGCGTGTTGGAACTGATGATTCAACGTCCAGATGGTGCTGTTACCGATGTCAGCCATGCGGGTGTGACTGGACGGGTACCTGCTGCTGCTAGCAATGGCAACTCAGCGAGTGCTGGTAGTAATACCGCTCACTCAGTCAAACAACTGCTAAATCAGGGCTATCGGATTGGGACAGAGTTCGCTGATGTTCGTCGCTTTCGCGCTAGCTCTTGGACTAGTGGCCCATCCTACCAAGGTACCCGTGAAGGCGAAGCAGTCGCCATGTTAAACGAGCTAATCGCCGCTCATGAGGGTGACTATGTGCGCTTGATTGGCATCGATCCTCAGGCTCGGAAGCGGGTCATGGAAGTGATGATTCACAAACCAGGTGAACCAGCCACGCTCAACTTTAGCGGTGGTAGTAGCCAAAGTGGTTCATTTAGCAGTAAAACTTCGAGTGTTGGCGGCAACGTTAAAACCTCCCTCAGTCCTGAAATAGTTGCATCTGTGCGCCGTCTCTTAGAAAACAGCCATCAAATCGGTACCGAACACGCCGATCTTCGTCGTTTTCGGAGTAGCTCTTGGCATACCTGCAAACCAGTATCCGCCACTAGACTCCAAGACGCGATCGCTCAATTAGAAACTTGTCTGACAGAGCATCAAGGTGAATACGTGCGGTTGATTGGCATCGATAGCCAAGCTAGACGACGCGTTCACGAGGAAATCATCCAACGTCCCTAACGGTAACACGAGCAGCGATCGGCAAAAAGTTACCAGCAAACAGTTGCGCTCATTCTCCTTTCTCCCTTACCTTTGGCTTTAACGGCGACCTACCGACAAGTCTATTAGACTTCGTTTCGGGTTAGTCTACCCCCCCAACCCCCCCTTGTAAAGGGAGGGCTTCATGCTCCCTCCCCTTTACAAGGGGAGGGCTGGGGCGATGCACTGAGCGTAGCCGAAGTGTGGGGTAAACAACATCCGCAGCAACTCAAATAACTTGTCGGTACACATTAGCCCAGATGCTGGGGATTAGGTTCCCGTCTGAGACTGAGAGCGATAGAGCCATGCCGATTTCTGTTTTCCGTTCCCTGAGCAATCTTCATGCTAACTAAGTTTCGCTCATTATCCAGGGAGGTAGTTCCCGTCCATCTCGATGGAAATGTCTCGATCGATCCGAGTGCAGCAATCGCGCCTGGAGTATTGCTTCAAGCCGAGCCAAACAGTCGGATTACGATCGGGGCTGGGGTATGTATCGGTGCGGGGACGATCCTGCACGCATCGGGCGGCGATTTGGAGATTGGGGCGGGGGTTTGCGTGGGTAGAGGGGTGCTGATCATCGGGAGTGGGACGATCGAGCGAAATACTTGTATTGGTGCTGGATCGACCATTTTCGAGCCTCAGATCGAGGAAGGCTCGGTCATTCCTACCCACTCAGTGATGGGAGATCGCAGTCGGGGCGAGGTATCTGTTGTCATAGATCCTCCCGCCCCGACTCCAGTTGTGCCCGCTCCCTCGGAAACGGCTGATGTTTGGGATAGTACTAATGCCTGGGATACCCCAGTGGTGCAGCCTCCAGTTGTGGAGACACCTCCGGCACCTACTCCTCCCAAAACAGCAGAGCTGCTGACAGTAACGATCGAGATTGAAAAGCAATCCGCCAAATCTGTGGCTGGACGCGCTAACTTCGATCGACTCAAACGCCACCTTTTTCCTAATGGTTGAACTAATGACTACACTAGTACCACCTAAACTCCAATCGACCAAAATTACGATCGTGTTGAACGGTAAAGGTGGCGTGGGCAAAACCACAACGGCAATCAATCTAGCTGCCATTTTTGCCGAAGAGCACCGCGTGCTGCTAGTCGATGCCGATCCGCAAGGCTCGGCGAGTTGGTGGGTGAAACAATCTGAAGGTCGAGATTTGGGCTTTGAGACAACTGTACTCACCGATCTGACAGGTGTAAATCGTCAACAGTGGGCAGATTATGACATCGTAGTGGTGGACATGCCGCCAGCACTCGATTCTGTTGCCCTAGCTGCGATTATGCCGATCGCTGATTACCTCGTATTACCCACCCCACCCGCACCAATGGATCTTGCCGCATTGATTCGCACAGTCAGACAGGTGGTAATTCCCTCCCAGATTGCCCATCGCGTCTTACTGACTAAGGTCAATTCTCGCGGTTTGAGAGAAGCTCAAGAAGCACAACAAACCTTATTGCAGTGTCAAATTCCGGTTTATTATACAGTAATTAGGAATTTGAAAATTCACGAACGTGCTGCAATGGCGGGGTTGCCCATCAGTCAGTACAAGAGTCAGGCAGCCGCACCCGCAGCCGCAGACTACCGCTGTGTCGTCAATGAAATCTGGAAAGATTGGAGCCAAATATGACTGTTAGAAAAAAATCATCGTCAGCATCTGATGTGTTACGGCAAGAAATGCAGCAACCATTGGTTATTCCCGAACGGATTGTCCCAGCTAGCGATCGCAATCACAAGACCGAGCCAAACCCAACTACTACAAATACTGATATGAATCCACCTAACGACGATACCACGACCATCGCTCAACTCAAAGCAGCTCAAGAAAAAGAATCAAAGCTTCAGCAGCAACACTTCGAGGCATTGACAAAAGAGCTGAAAGATGCTAAAGAAATGATTGTCAAATTGGCAGAACAGGGACAAGCTCCAGCAGCTAAGGGCAAAGCATCCGCTATGGTCAAAAAAGATACCAGCCGCGACAATGCTTCGATCACGGCTCGACCTACTGAGTCACGCGAGGAAACAGCGCGTCGCCGTGCCAATACCGATATCGGTTGGTTGGACTAATTTTTAGGAGCTACCGACGAGAACAGTTATCGATAGTAAAGGAGTAGATATTTAATGGCTAAAGATCGCAGTTCTCGTCAGGCAGTTGGCACGATCGAAACCGATGGATTTCCGCCAGTTTTAGCCGCTGCTGATGCGATGCTCAAAGCTGGGAATGTGACGCTGGTTTACTATGGTTTGGCGGAACGGGCGGAGTTTATCATCGCTGTGCGGGGCAATGTCTCCGCAGTCCAACAAGCTGTCGCGGCTGGTGTCATTGCTGGTGAAGCTACTAAACGGGGCGCGGTAGTCAGTCACTACATCATCCCCAATCCACCGGAAAATGTCGAGAGTGTTTTACCAATTCACTACACCGCAGCATCCAGAGAGTTTTGGGTGTAAATACGGGTGCCGCTCGTAGCCAAACCTGTCGATCGCAACCAACAAGCCGGAGTTTAGAGCCTGACTGCCTTGAAAGCTTAATTGCGATCGGGACACCAGCCTTTGTCAAAAAGGCGAGAAGGGATCTAAATCAAAGCGGACTCAGCCGTAATATCAATATAGCAATCCTCAATGATTCGTGAGATTTACACTGGCTTTGGTGCGTTACCCTGCGGGATAACACACCCTACTACAGCAATCCTCAATGATTCGTGAGATTTACACTGGCTCTGGTGCGTTACCCTGCGGGATAACACACCCTACAGTATTCTTGCTATCGCCAACGGCTTCGCGCGAGTCGCAAGCTATCAACTATCAACTATTACCAGGAGTATATTTTTCATGGCTGATTCTATGAGTTCTCAACAGGCGGTTGGCTCGATCGAAACTAAGGGCTTTCCCTCGGTCTTAGCCGCTGCTGATGCGATGCTCAAAGCCGGACGCGTCACTCTGGTGGGCTATCTGAGGGCGGGTAGTGCGAGATTTACCGTCAATGTCCGTGGTGATGTTTCAGAAGTCAAACAGGCAATGGCGGCGGGAATCGATGTGGTGGAAAAAGTGTATGGCGGTACATTAGAATCTTGGGTAATCATCCCGCGCCCCCATCCCAACGTTGAGCGAATTCTGCCAATTGGTTATACTGAAGAAGTCGAAGAATTTCGCGCTCAAGTAGAAGGTAGAGTTAGCTAGCACCTAAACAGCAGCAGACATTTACATTTCAACTTTACCCGATCGACCGATCGGGTTGTCGCTGTTCCGCAGCAAGAGGCACACGGGCACGACAATCGACTAGTACACACAATTACCCTTGGGGGCAACTCCACATCCAGCCATGTCCGACATTCATGCTGAAAGTGCTATCGGGTTAATATCCACTCGTAGCTTTCCGGCGATGGTGGGAACGGCAGATATGATGCTAAAATCTGCTGCTGTTCATTTGGTGGGTTATGAAAAAATTGGCAATGGCTATTGTACTGCGGTGATTCGCGGACGGTTTCCCGATGTGAGACTAGCTGTCGCCGCAGGTGCAGAAGTCGCCGCTCAGATGGATGAATTGGTTTGCCAATCAGTGATTTCTCGTCCTTTTCCCAATCTCGATGTCGTGCTCCCGATTAGCGATCGATTCCTAGCACAGATTGTCGGCAAAAGCAAGCTCAAAAATTTAGCCATCGGATTGCTAGAAACTCGCGGATTCCCGCCGATGGTAGGGGCGATGGATGCGATGCTCAAGACAGCCGATATCCATGTTTCCGGTTATGAAAAAACTGGGGCGGGCTTTTGTACGGCGATTATTCGGGGGACAGTCTCGAATGTGACGATGGCTCTCGATGTCGGGATGTCAGTCGCCGAGAGGATCGGTGAATTACGATCGATTATGGTGATTCCTAGACCGTTAGAAGATCTAGAACGGACTATTCCCACTGCTAGCTATTGGATCGAAAAAGTTTTAGTTATCCCAGAACAACCTCTAGTATTACCGCTCCGACTACCACAAGTTGTCAATGCACCAATGGTAGAAGTAGAAACCGTTGAAGTTGAAGTTGTTGAAGTTGAAGTATTGAAATCAAATGAAGACTTTGGATCGATCGATCGTCGATCGTAAATAGTCGAGCTTGTATTTTTTTAATTCATTGAAGTCTAGCTAGATCTAGTTTGCCATTTAACAATATTCAGGGGTTTAAATCCCCCACTTTGACGTGGGGGATTGTTTTTATAGCCTCAGCCTGGGCGGTATCTGCCAAGGCTGAGGCTACGCCAACGGACAACACAACGATTGAAATCGCTGTCCTATATCAACTATTTAAGTTTCGATCGTTAGATAGACTTTAGCTTAGTGCTAACTATTAATTTCAGATTTTAGGTCGATCCTCACAGTTTCCTCAAGTTTCTTCGCTAATATACCGATTAAGTAGTTGAGGTGACAAAATATTTTTAGACATTCTCTGGTGTGGGGATACGGAAAATCTTGACATTGATTACGATACTACTGAGAAATCTAAATCATGATTGAAAGTACTAATTTTCGGACAGGAATTGGCGGATCGTTTTTACGAACTACACCAGCAGCTCTATTACAGATGCCACAGAGGCTTGACGCTCCAAGTCGAAACACTAGTATTACGGCACCGATGCACTCCCAATCTCTACCTCGAATAGTGGAGAAAAATCGCCATCAGTGGTTAGTCCAAACTGACTTATTCGAGAGCGAATCTTTAGTCAAGATAGAGCCACAAGTCAATCCTCGTCAATGGCTATTGTCGGGTAATCCACGTTTAGCAAGCTTGATAACACAGACGATCGGCGATCGCTGGATAACGCACTTGGAAGACCTCCAACAGCTTGCACCGATGGCGGATCATCCTCTATTCCAACTGCGCTGGCGGGCGATCAAACAGGCAAATAAGCAAGTACTAGCCAACGAGCTATACCAATCGCAGGGAATTCGGATCGACGTTAACTCTCTGTTCGATCTTCAGTTGCAGCCGATGGTTGGGCATCAGCGTCAACTGTTGAATATTCTGCACATTATTACTTTGTTCAATCAAATTAAGCAGAATCCGGGGATAAATATCTTACCGCGTACCTTTATCTTTGGAATGGGCACACCGCAGCACTCGATCGCCACTGAGCATGGAGCTGGTTCGCGATCGGATTGCCACAAAGGGCATGAGTACCACCATGATCAGCAGGAGACAGATAGTAATTTAGCGACTTTAGCACTGATTAAATCTTTGGCGAAAATCTTAGCCGCCGATCCTGATGTCAATGGGAAATTGCAGGTAGTCTATGTGCCGGAATCGGCTGGCTTGACAAGCCAGATGTATGCTGCGGCAGATCTGACGCAGCAGATTGCCACAGCGGCGATGGAAGATATCGACTTGAGCCAACTCAGAGCTACTATCAATGGAGTAGTATCGATCGGCAGTTTGGGGAAAACTAATTATTGGTTACAACAAATAGTTGGCGAACACAATTGCTTTCGGTTTGGACTAGCAGTTCCAGAAATAGCTTTATTTAAGGAATATGGATACGATCCGTACAACTACTATAAGTACTATCCACAGATCCGCCAAGCGATCGATTATCTTTTAGCCGGATACTTTACTCCCAACGATCCGAGCCTATGTCGATCGATTATCGATACGCTATTGGGTACGGATGAGCAGATGGTATTGGCTGACTATATCTTCTATGCGGCTTGTCAACATCATGTGAGTGATACTTATCGTCAAGCATCATCATGGACGCAAATGTCGATTATGAATGTTGCTGGGGTAAAATAGCTAATACATCAACTGTACTTTCTATCCTCTGCAAGCAAGAATTAACCGTCTGATGAAACACGTCACATCTGGCAAGGTATCGATCGAATTTGCCGCTACTCTATTGGTATTGGTAATAAATACCATTGTTGCCTATCAAAGCATTAGTATAGTTACTGAAAATAATCGAGCTGAAGTTTACAGTAATAGTATCCTCAATGTTTTGGGAAGGATACTTTCAACATTGAAAGATGTTGAAATCGGACAGTGGGAATATCTAGTCACCAGTAATCCCCAATCTTTAGCAGCTCATCGGATCGATATCGCCCAAATCCGAACTCAGTTAAGCTTATTAGCAGATTTAAAATCACCCCGACAGCAATTAGTCCCATTCGAGCAGAATATTAATCGACATCTGAGTGAATTAATCGAAACGATCGAGCCGCGAGTACAGGCATTGACACCCGCGCGTCAACTCCAGCTATCCCAGCAGGGGAAAAAATCCATCGAGCAGATTCGCCAAATCGTTACTGGTTTAGATCGAGTGGAACGGACTAGCCTCGACAGGTTGCAAACTGAGTTTAGAAAAAGTTTAAATAAGTCTAAAGTTGCGTTGGGAATTTCTGGGTTATTGGATTTACTATTACTGGCATTTCTGTATAGATTAGTCAGTTTGGATGTTATTAAAAAGCAAAAAGCTGAATCGACATTGCGCGATTCTGTTGCTGAATTTGAAAATTTATATCATAGTGCTCCCTGTGGTTATCATTCTCTCGATCCCAGCGGAAAAGTTTTGCGGATGAACCGCACCGAACTGGAAATGTTAGGTTACAAAGAGTCGGAAATCATCGGCTGTAAAAATATTGTCGATCTGCTCACCCCCGCAAGTATTCAAAAACTCGATGCCAGCTTCTCGATCGTCAGAACGCTCGGCTGGATTAGCGATATCGAATTTGAGATGGTGCGAAAAAATGGACGTGTTGTACCTGTGAGTGCCACGGTAGTCGCGATTAAGGATGCCTATGGAAATTATCTCGGATCTCGGGTAACGATCATTGATATTAGCGAACGATTACGATCGCGGAAACAGGCGAAACTATCTGCGGAAATCTCTCAAAAAATTCGCCAATCGCTAGAATTAGAAGATATTTTGCAAACCGCTGTCGAAGAAGTCCAAAAACTGTTGCAAGTCGATCGAGTCTTAATTTTTCGCTTTGATGCGGATGGCTCGGGGACAGTAGTACAGGAGCGAGTGCAGCCGGAATATCCAGCAGTCATGGGGAGTAATATTGTCGATCCTGGTTTCGATCGCACCGATCGCGACAGCTACATGCAGGGACGGGTCTATACTGTTGCTGATATCACCACAGCCAACTTCAGTCCTTGTTATTTAGAGTTCTTGGAACAATTTGCAGTTAAGGCAAGTGCGATCGTCCCTATTCACCTGCGGGATGAATTGTGGGGACTATGGATCGTTCATCACTGTCAAGCACCGCGACAATGGCAACCCAAGGAAGTGGAAATCATCTCCCAACTTGCCACTCAAATCGGGATTGCCCTCGCTCAAGCCCAATTGCTAGCTCAAGAACAGCTCCAACGTCAAGAACTGGCGCGATCGAATGCTGAGTTAGAGCAGTTTGCACACATCGCCTCTCACGATCTCCAAGAACCGCTACGAATGGTGATTAGTTATCTCCAACTCCTGTCGCGTCGCTATCATGGCAAACTAGATGCCGATGCCGATGAATTTATTGATTATGCGGTAGACGGAGCCGTGAGAATGCAGGCATTGATTCAGGCATTGCTGAGTTATGCCAGCGTCAGCAGCCGTAAACAGCCCTTCGAGCTGGTAAAATGCGATTTAGTACTTCAAGATGCAATCTCCAACCTTTACGTCGCGATTACCAAGAGTGGAGCCATCATATCTTACGATCCTCTCCCAACAGTTCGGGGTGATGCGACCCTATTGACTCAGGTCTTTCAAAATTTGATTGCTAATGCGATTAAATTTCGTCGTGAAATCCCCCCCAAAATTCATATCAGCGTCAAAGCGTTAACTCCACAGGTTTTACCACCAAGGAGCGATTTGAGCGGCTCGGTGACTGAGGCGACGGCTGTAATCTCCAGTTGGTGCTTTGCTGTGACTGATAATGGCATCGGGATCGAAGCTCAATATCTCAAGCGGATATTTGTAATCTTTCAACGCCTACATACAAGAGCTACATATCCAGGGACTGGTATCGGATTGGCGATTTGTCAGAAAATTATTGAACGTCATGGTGGTACAATTTGGGTGGAATCAACACCAGTGAAGTCTGATGTGATGTTGCAACAGTCTCTGCCGAGTCAGTCAGATTGTTACGGGTCGATATTCTACTTGACAATTCCAGCGGAAGGTAGTATCTCTGTTCAACATGATCATAAACAACCGCGCCATTGAAGTTTTACTTGTTGAAGACAATCCTGGAGATGTAAATCTCACCAGAATTGCCCTAGCCGAACGAGAAATCAGGGTGAATTTAAGTGTGGTAGCTGATGGTGTCGAAGCGATGAATTTTCTTCACAATCATCCTGTTCCTCCCGACCTAATTCTGCTAGATTGGAATTTACCACGTAAGGATGGCGGAGAAGTATTAATTGAGATTAGAGCCGATGAGAGATTGCAACGAATTCCGGTGATTGTACTCACTACTTCTCAAGCTCAGGAGGATATCCTCAGAGCTTACGATCTCCATGCCAATTGCTACATTACTAAACCTGTAGAATTCGGTCGATTCGTTGAGGTCGTTCAATCGATCGAAGATTTTTGGTTAAAGATCGTTGAATTACCATCGGAATAATCTACGGTTTAGGAGTTAGGTTTTAGACAGTTGACAGTTGACAGTTGATAGTTGTTAGGCCTCTGTCACCCGCCTAGTAGAGTTAAGTTGAGAATTTAGATCTTGAATAGTAGTCAAAAGTCCCCCTCAAATAATTGCACTCAACACTCAACACTTAACACCTAACACCCAGCACTCAACACTCAACACCCAGCACTCAATACCTAACTCTCGGAGCGCAGCATGATTACTGTTCTCAACATTTTGCTCATTGAAGACAACCCAGGAGATATCCGGTTGTTGCAAGAAATCCTCGGCGAAGTGACCACTACTCGGTGTCAAATTACCCCAGTGATGACACTAGCCGCAGCAGTAGAAAAGCTATCGGTAGGTACGGATCGCAATATATTTGCCTCCTTGTTCCTCCCTGCTCCGGCTCCCTCAGGGCTGGGAACTAGCAAGAACTTTGATATCATTTTGCTCGATCTCTCGCTCCCAGATAGCCAGGGAATCGCCTCAGTGCTCGATTTACACGATCGATATCCCCACATTCCGATCGTTGTCCTGACTGGAATAGACGACCAAACTCTGGCGATCTCCGCCATGCAGCATGGCGCGCAAGATTACCTGATCAAAGGACAAGTCGATAGTAACTTATTGCTGCGATCGATTCGATATGCGATCGAGCGCGAACGGTCAGATAATGCTCTGCGTCTAGCAAAAATCGAACTAGAACAGCGGGTAATCGAACGTACTAACGACCTCCAACAAACTAACGCTCGATTACAACTCGAACTAATCGAGCGTCAAAAAGCCGAAATTGCTCTCGACATTTCTCGATCGCGATTTGCAGGTATTCTGGAAATCGCCAGAGATGCAATTATTTCAATCGATCGCGATCGACAGATTACGCTCTTCAACCAAGGAGCCGAACAAATTTTTGGATATTCAGCGAGCGAAGCGATCGGTCGCTCGCTGAATATCCTTTTACCTCAGGAATTTGTCGATCTCATCAGTACCTGTCCTCTAGCCCATCGACAACAAATCCCAGCGACTGGGAACCAGCCCCCACCACATCAGGGAGCCAGAAAGCAAATAGTTGGTACCCGAAAAGATGGCAGCGAGTTTCCGGCTGAAACCTCAGTTTCATATCTAGAACTCAAAAATGAACGAGTCTGTACGATCGTTTTGCGCGATGTCACCGAACGACAGCAAATCGAGAATAACTTGCGCGATGCACTCCAGAAAATAGATTTCCACTTTGAAAATTCCCCCCTGGCGGCACTCGAATGGGATCGAGAATTTCGGGTCACTAGATGGTCGGCTACGGCTGAAAAAATCTTTGGTTGGTCATCAGCACAAGTTGTGGGTAAACGTCCTGAAGAATGGAAATTTGTGGTACCAGAGGATGCCGAGCGGATCGCCCAGATCATGATTCGGCTCAAATCTGGCATCGAAGCCAGTAATATCACGATCAATCGCAACTATTGTCAAGATGGGACGATTGTTGATTGTGAGTGGTATAACTCAGTTCAGTTGGATAAAGCGGGTCGGATGGAATCAATTTTTTCGTTGGTATTGGATGTTACCCATCGACATCAAATGGAACGGATCAAAGATGAATTTATTTCTGTTGTCAGTCATGAACTGCGAACTCCCCTGACATCTATTTATGGTTCGCTCAAGCTCTTGGATAGTGGCTTGTTGAATCAGCAGCCAGAGAAGGAAAAACGATTATTAACAATTGCCGTGGCAAATACCGAGCGGCTGATCCGACTGGTAAATGATATTCTCGACATCGAACGGATCGAATCTGGGACTGTCCAAATGGTCAAGTCTGTCTGTAAGGTATCGGAGTTGATGGCAAAAGCAGTCGAGGAGATCGAGCCATTAGCCGATGGTGCCGGAATTAACATCACTGCTAGCAATTGCGGCGGACAGGTATGGGTAGATCCCAATCGGATGATTCAAGCTTTTACCAATCTGCTCGGTAATGCCATTAAATTTTCGCCCCCAGGTAGTCGGATCTGGTTTACTGCTAGCAAGCGAGCCGAACAAATGTTGTTTCAAATCCGCGATTGTGGACGGGGAATTCCTGCTGATAAGTTGGGAATTATCTTTGAGCGATTTCAGCAGGTCGATGGCTCTGATGCCCGTAGTGGCGAAGGAACTGGCTTAGGTTTGGCAATTTGTCGCAGTATCATCCAGCAACACGGCGGACGGATTTGGGTTGAGAGTGTTTTCGGTGAGGGTAGTACATTTTCATGTATTCTCCCTCGATCTCCCTCGATTCAAGATAGCTTACAACCTACTTCTGTACTGGACACCTCGCAAGTTGACTAAAAGCGAGGATCGACAAAGGTCACTCCTCAGGGTTGATTGCCTCGCTAGCGACCCTAGACGCTACGAAATATCCAGTCCCAACCCCTCTAAATGAGTAACCAAGGCTTGTAGACCTAAATAATAGCTATTAGCACCAAAACCACTAATTTGACCGACGACAATCGCTGCTAGATATGAGTGATGGCGAAATTGTTCGCGCTTGTAGATATTGCTCAGATGAACTTCTACTGTCGGAATTTGCACCGCCGCGATCGCGTCGCGGATCGCAATACTAGTATGGGTATAAGCCCCCGCATTTATAACAATTCCATGATGCCGATCTCTGGCATCATGGATGGCATCGACGAGGACACCTTCGTGATTGGATTGTACACAAGACACCGCAGTATTCAGGGACTGACCCAACTCCACCAGTTGGCGATCGATAGTAGCCAAAGTTAGTACGCCATAAATCCCTGGCTCTCGTAAACCCAGTAAATTGAGATTTGGCCCATGTAATACTAGTACACTCAATTTATTCCGTTCGAGATTCGCTTGCGGCGACGTTCCACCAACGATCTCCATCATAAATTTGGCGTTGTAGTTATCGCATTCTGCGGACGCGATCGTCTACAGGAATTGGAATCAATTCTGGTTCGGGCTGCATTTCTGGGCCTAGCAACACTTCAATTAATTTGCCAGCCCAGTGCTTCAATTTTTCTAGCACTCTTTCGATATAATCCATCAGATCGCTTACTCCAAGAATAATTAAGCCTGAACTGGTATTACCACCAACCGTTTGGGGGTCAACCGAGCGTGATACTTTGACAGAGGTCACTCACTGTTACCTATTGTAAAGGTAAATCTCATCAAGATGTGAGCTGGATTTGTCCCAGAACTTCGCAATTACTGTGTGACTTGGGTCTACAACTCAAGCCTAGCAATGCTTCGCTTGCTTTATAAATCAGAGCGGCAGGCTTTATTAATTAAATATTAAGATCGGCTAAAATACTTTATTTAGACAATAAAAATCTCGAGCCGATCGCCACAATCGTTGTCAAGACTGTGTTTCAGAGGGAATGAGATAAGTCAACCCAGAGATGAGAGTGAGTGCGACAGATAGCCAAAAAGCGACCAAACCATAGATCTGCCAGTTAGCGATGCTCCAAGGGAAAGATGTCGATGACAGTGGCGCGATCGCGATCGCGATCGCGATGATTTGACTGATAGTCTTAGCCTTGCCCCAGATATTAGCACCACTTACCTGTGTTTGATTGACGCGCCAACCCGCGATCGTCAGTTCTCTGGCGAGAATCAGACACACACCCACCGCTGGTACCAGATGGAGATCGATCAGGATTAATAGTGGAATCAAAATCAGCAACTTGTCAACCAACGGATCGAGAAATTTGCCCAAATCGGTGACTAAATCTAACTTACGCGCAAGATAACCATCGAGCCAGTCAGTCAAAGCCGCGACTATAAATGCTCCAAACCCAATCCACCGAACTGTCAGGACATCACTATAAAGACAATAAACTACGACAGGTAAACCGAGCAGCCGCGAAAGTGTAATCGAATTGGGCAAATTCATATTTTGGGGTGGTGGTGAGACGGTGATTTACGGGAATACTAATTAAGTCATCAGACGATCGCACTACAGTTGGTAATGCTTTAACACTCAAGAGACAATCTTTTAGATAATTCTCATCGTGTCAAGTGCCATTGGCGTAACTACCGCGACATCGCCAGAATTAGCTCGCGTTAGCCTTGGCGACGCACTTACAGATCCCCCACCAGCAGATTGAAACCGATAGTATGGACAACAAACACAGCAAAGTTCCAACATTGACACCGCTTTCGGTTCGAGAGGCGATCTCTTCAATCCCATTTTTGAGTGAATTGCCAGCCGCCGCGCTCGCACCAGTACTAGCTCATGCAGCGATCCGCAATCATCCAGCCAATCAGATGATTTTACTAGAAAATGATTGGGGTAGTTCGGTTTACTTCGTATTGAGTGGCTGGCTCAAAATTCGTACCTATAATGCTGACGGACGAGAAATTACGCTAAATATTGTCGGTAGGGGTGAAATTGTGGGGGAGATGGCAGCATTAGAACAAGCACCACGATCTACAGATGTCTTGAGTTTAACTCCAGCCACGATCGTCAACATTCCGGCTGATGATTTTGTGCGACTGCTCAAAACCGAACCGCTAGCTGGAATGCGGCTGGCTCAATTGATGGCAAGACGATTGCGCCAAGTCAATCGCCGCTTGCGCTTGCGTGAATCTAATAGTGCCTCGCGGGTGGCTGATACCCTATTATTTTTAGTCGAGGGACAGGGTAAAACTGTATCGACAGGGATCGAGATTCCTAACTTACCTCATCGCGAACTCAGCAGTATGAGCGGTTTAGCTAGAGAAACTGTCACGCGCGTACTCGCAAAAATGCAAACCGCAGGACTAATCGATCGCCACCAAGATATACTTTTGATTCCTGACGTAGCAGCATTAGAAGCAAGTATCGTCTAATCGGGCGGGACGGTTGGCACCTGGGGAAGATGTCTAGGCTCAGAACGTCAGAATCGATCGAATGGCTTCACCGCGACGCAGCGCATCAAAAGCATCATTGACTCGATCGATCGGCATGATTTCACTCACCAAGTCATCGATATTAATTTTCCCATCCATATACCAATCAACTATTTTAGGGACATCCGTACGCCCTTTAGCCCCACCAAATGCCGTGCCCTTCCATACGCGCCCTGTCACTAATTGAAAGGGTCTGGTGGCGATTTCTTGCCCTGCTCCAGCGACACCCACAATGACGCTCACTCCCCAACCTTTATGACAGCATTCTAGAGCCTGACGCATCAGATTGATATTACCCGTACACTCAAAACTATAATCAGCACCGCCCTTGGTTAAATCTACTAGATAAGGCACTAGATCGCCTTCCACCTCCTGGGGATTGACAAAGTGAGTCATCCCAAACTTTTCAGCCAGAGCGCGTTTAGCCGGATTGATATCGATTCCGACAATCATATTTGCCCCTACCATCCTTGAGGCTTGAATCACATTCAAACCCACACCACCCAAGCCAAATACCACCACATTCGCGCCGACTTCGACTTTTGCTGTATTTATTACCGCCCCAATTCCCGTTGTCACACCACAGCCAATCAAACACACCTTTTCAAACGGTGCATCATCACGAATTTTCGCCAGGGCGATTTCGGGCACGACTGTATAGTTGGCAAAAGTGGATGTCCCCATATAATGATGCAGCATTTTCCCCTCATGAGAAAAGCGACTGCTCCCGTCAGGCATCACGCCCTGCCCTTGAGTGATCCGAATTGCTTGACAGAGATTGGTTTTGCCGCTGAGACAGTAGTCACAATTACGGCACTCTGGGACATATAACGGAATCACTCGATCGCCCACTTTCAGGCTGGTGACACCCGCTCCAACTTCCATGACTACCCCCGCCCCCTCATGTCCTAGAATCGCTGGAAACAAGCCTTCTGGGTCGGCTCCAGACAGGGTATAAGCATCGGTATGGCAAACCCCTGTAGCTTTGATTTCGACTAATACTTCTCCCGCTTGCGGTGGTGCGAGATCGACGGTGGTGATTTCGAGCGGTTTACCTGCTTGGAACGCGACAGCGGCTTTGACTTGCATAGTGAGTGTTGGGTGTGGGCTATCTACTATTTTGACATCTTGCACCACAGCAATCCTAGATCGGGTTCATAGTGGTATCCTGGTGCGTTACGGCTACCCTACACTAATCTATTTGCTCATTTAGGATCGCCATATATACATATTCTCATATCTTGCACCAGTAAATAAAAACTGACGAAATTTGCGCCAAACTAGCAATTATTGCCTGAAAACTACCCTCTGTCTCGATCGCACGCACAACCGTCGGGGAACAAAGGCGTGCGCGGATCGCTACCCTCTACCCTCTCAATACTAGTAACTTTGTTTTGATGCAAGATGTGAGTATTACTAATGATGAGCGGATTTCGTCACTGGAAAATCTGCTCGATCGGATTTTAACTAAACCATTAAATTATTCTGGACAATAGAAGTAATAGACACAAAAAATCATTGTCAGCGGCAAAATAGAGATTTCCCAGAGGCATCTAAATTTGAAACTAGAGACACAGTTAGATCGGCTAGCCGAATTAGGATTAGCCCTCAATCCTGACATTAAGATCGAGGATTTACTTTATGCTTACGATCGACAAGCTTTTGAACAACAGCCTTTCGTGCTGCTGCTGTTCTGTTTTGGTTCCGAGGTAGAGCAGGAACCCTGGGGACGACGAATTTGCGATCGAGTCTGGAATTTGGACACTGAGTGTATCGTCTCTACAGGTGACTATGTAAAAATTCTCCAAAACCTCTGTTTGCTGAGTGAAACCTCAGACTATCTCACAGACATTGTGGACTATATCGATCTGGAAGAGGGTGAGTGCTGGCTAGAATACACCATTCAGGAAAAAAGACAGCATCGGACAGTCGAAGCAAACGACGACTGGGCAG
>ENA-OFCF01000060-OFCF01000060.1-metagenomes-genome-assembly--contig:-NODE-60-length-56829-cov-4.741220_pt1 | contig 56829 bp, 59 predicted proteins | sample MGYA00153387_OFCF01 | MGnify analysis MGYA00153387 | reverse complement strand
TTCTGCACTCCATTTATTAAATACCGTTTGAATTTCTCTAAATGTACTTTCTATATTATTAACATCTAAGCTATCTCGAAAACCTGTATTTTCTCCCTTAGACATTAATTTGAATTGATTTCTTATATCCTTGAATGAATTGTTTATAGGTGTTGCGGATAGTAACAGTATTTTGATATCCCCTTTGGATTTTTTTAATATTTCTTCAACTAAAAATTTGTAACGACTGGATTTATCGTTTCGCAAATTATGACTTTCGTCAATCACTATTAATTTCGGTTCATCATTAGTAAAAAAATCAATATCTAAATCTTTGGTTGTTAGTCCATTTTCCCTTAAATCGGTATGAAAACGAATTGTGTATTTTAGTTTGTCTTCATCAAAAATTGATTTTTTACCCGATAAATATTGTCTCCAATTTTGTTCTAATTTTTTTGGACAAATTAATACAACTTTATTTCCTTTCATTTGAAAAGATTTCATAACTGCTAATGCGCTCCAAGTTTTACCTAAACCCACAGCATCAGCAATCAAGATCCGCTGACGCGGCTGCTTCAATGCCTGGAGGGCTGGGTCAAGCTGGTACGGAACCAGATTCATGACGCCACGATGACCCAAGTGAATTTTGGTGTCGTTTGGGGTGCTACGGCGTAACTGGGCTTCCAAGTACAAAAAAGTACTGTTGAAGTGCGAACTGGTATCCGCGACAAGTTCGGTTAAAGCTGGATCGAGGACTTTGATTTCATCTTCAAGTTCTGTAAGAAATTGCGAGCTACGGCCCCGGACTAATTCGGACACTCCATCGCACGCCAACAGGTGGCCGCCATCACTTGAAGGGTCTACACGGCGAACTAGCCATTCTTCGTCCCTAACAACAACTCGCGCGCCAGGAGCATATGCGAGCGAATTGCGAAATTCATCCATAAATTACTTAACCTACATTAAATTTCGGCGAACACTATTGATATCAACAGTTAATATCTTAACCCAGCATTGTCGCAAAGAATGATATTGGCATTTAATATGTTCGCCATCGGTCTGAATAATTTTCTGATTGATTAAATTTGAGACTATCAGCCCTTAATATGGCTTTAGGTTAAAATGTATTAAATTGGAAATGTTGTCGAACTACCTATTTTTAATGTCTAAACATGACATTGGTCTGCTCTAAATATAAATATGGTGCAAAGTATGGTGAGAATCATCAGAAAACAAAAAAGCCATTGATAATCAATGGCTTAGATGTGTTAATGGCGCCCGAAGTTGGACTCGAACCAACGACCCCCTGATTAACAGTCAAGTGCTCTAACCAGCTGAGCTATTCAGGCAAGGTGACTATTTTCGCCAAAAACCGGTGCTGAGTCAATATTTGTTTGCGTGTTTAGTTAGGAATTACCTAAATCAAACGCTTAGAATTGGCAGGCCAGCGCGATTTGCGTTGCATTCGGTATGCCGGCGCGTAAATTACCAGTATTGCTCATCACCAATGTTTGCGCTTTGCTAGCACCACGTTTGTCGCAGAGCGTGAAGGTGACATTACTGCCGGCATTGCCGCCATTGCCTTGAAACACAATGCGCGCACGGCCACTGCTACTAATAAGATGCGTTTCCGGCAGCGCAGGCTGGCTGGCAATCAAGGCTTCATTGGGCTCGCGTTCACGGCTGCCATTTTGGTCGATAAAGCCTATCCAGCCATGGCTCCAGTTGAATCCCGAACTGCACGCAAGCCCGTCAAAGCTGGGGCATAGGGTGGTTCGCACGCCGTGTATGCCAGCTTTGGTTGAGGCTTTCATCACATCGGTGAGTAGTGCGGCGCGTGTTGCGCCGGAGTTGGCTGAATGCGTGGCAGAGAGATAGGAAGGAACGGCTACGCCCATCAGCACACCGCTTACCGCTAGGCTAATCATTAGTTCAATTAAGGTAAAACCTACATATTTACGGGTCATCTGCATTCTCCTTGAGTGGTTCAACTAGCTTGTCTTGTTTAGCGAATGAAAGAATTAGGTGAATACCGCTGCCGCTTGTGAGAAAATTCTGAATTAGCTTTGAGAATTTTCCATGGATCAACCGTTTCAGCTTGTCTCGCCTTTTCAGCCCGCCGGTGACCAACCACAAGCGATTAAGAAACTGATTGCCGGTTTTGAGTCGGGTGTTGCGGCGCAAACGCTGCTGGGCGTTACTGGCTCAGGCAAAACCTTCACCATCGCCAATGTGATTCAGGCCGTGCAAAAGCCAACCTTGGTGCTGGCCCCAAATAAAACCTTAGCCGCCCAGTTGTATGGCGAATTCAAAAGCTTCTTTCCGAATAATGCGGTGGAGTATTTCGTGTCGTATTACGACTACTACCAGCCTGAAGCGTATATCCCGGCTTCGGATACCTTCATCGACAAAGACAGCTCAATCAACGAACACATTGAGCAGATGCGTTTGTCGGCAACCAAATCCTTATTAGAACGCCGCGATGCGATTATTGTTGCCTCGGTATCGTCTATTTATGGTTTGGGTGACCCGAATGAATATTTCCGCATGGTGTTGCATTTGGTGCGTGGTGATTTAATCGATCAGCGCGAACTCATTAGGCGCTTAACTGAAATGCAATACACCCGCAACGATGTTGAACTTAAGCGCGCCTGTTATCGGGTGCGTGGCGAAGTGATTGACATCCATCCAGCTGAAAGCGATTTTGAAGCGGTGCGTATAGAATTATTCGATGGTGAAATTGAAAATATTGCGCTGTTTGATCCACTCACCGGCGAAATACGCCGCAAACTGCAACGCTTTACGCTGTATCCAAAATCGCATTATGTGGCAACACGGCGCACCATTTTAGATGCGATTGAAACGATTAAAGTGGAATTGAAAGATCGCTTAGAATATTTTTATAAAGAAAATAAATTGGTTGAAGCGCAACGCTTAGCGCAACGTACGCAGTTCGATATTGAAATGATGCTGGAAGTGGGTTATTGCAGCGGCGTGGAAAATTACTCTCGGCACTTAACTGGCCACATGCCCGGCGAACCGCCACCGTGTTTATACGATTACTTGCCGCCCGATGCGCTGCTGGTGGTCGATGAATCGCATGTCACTATTCCGCAGTTGGGCGCCATGTATAAAGGCGATCGTTCGCGCAAGGAAACTTTAGTGAATTTTGGTTTTCGCTTGCCTTCGGCTATGGATAATCGGCCGTTGAAATTTGATGAGTGGGAACGCCGCGCACCGCGCTGTGTGTATGTGTCGGCAACACCCGGCACCTATGAGCTTGAACATACTGTGGGGCAGGTGGTTGAGCTTGTGGTTCGCCCAACCGGCTTGGTTGATCCGCAAATTGAAATTCGCCCAGTGGCCACGCAGGTGGATGATGTGCTCTCGGAAATCACCGAGCGTGTGAAGCTTGGCGATCGTGTGCTGATTACCACTTTAACCAAACGCATGGCCGAAAACCTCACCGATTACCTGTCGGAGCACGGTGTGAAAGTGCGTTACCTGCATTCGGATGTAGACACCGTTGAGCGCGTGGAAATTATCCGTGATTTACGTTTAGGTGTATTCGATGTGATTGTGGGTATTAACTTATTGCGTGAAGGTTTAGATATGCCGGAAGTATCTTTAGTGGCAATTTTAGATGCCGATAAAGAAGGCTTTCTGCGTTCATCGCGTTCACTGATTCAAACCATTGGCCGGGCGGCGCGCAACCTGCGCGGCACTGCCATTTTGTATGCCGATAAAATCACCAATTCAATGCGTATTGCTATTGATGAAACCGACCGCCGGCGCGCCAAGCAAGAAGAATACAACGCACTGCATGGCATTGTGCCGCAATCCATTAAGCGCGAAATTATGGATGTGATGCAAGATGCGCGCCAAGATCTTTCGGTTGAAAAAGCCTTGCAAGCATCAGGTGCGGCCTTGTCAGCATTGTCAGCGGTGCAGTTGGCTAAACGTCTAAATACACTAGAAAGCCAGATGTTTAAGCATGCGCAGAATCTGGAGTTTGAACAAGCCGCGGCCTGCCGTGATGAAATGACGCAACTCAAACAACTGGCGCTTTTGAGTTAGCATTTGCCTGAATGCGTGCCTTTATCGTACAATAGGCTTGCTATTGGGGCGATTAGCTCAGCGGTAGAGCACTTCCTTGACATGGAAGGGGTCACAGGTTCGATCCCTGTATCGCCCACCAAATACCAGCCCATGATTCACATCATGGGCTTTTGTTTGTAATTAAACGCTGTTGGTGTAATTTCTGGTAAGCAGGCAAGCACGCATCGGCAATGTTTTGATGCTCCGCACTCAGTTCAGCAAGTTGCTCTGGCCGAGATTCAAAGCCAGTGGATTGCCACACTGACGCATACCAATGCTTCGCCCAGATGCCATCGCTAGCACGCGAGCCACTTGGCCAGCTAAGCATCGCTTCTTGAAAGGGTATGCCTACGTGTATACAAAGTGTCTGTAAAAATCCGCGCGGATTGGCTAAAAATTCTGCAGAGTCAATCACCAAAGGGATTTTTCTGGTTTCGCGAATTAATTCATCAAAAAGTTCGGCTTGTTGCAATAAGCCAATATCTTCAGGCTTAAGCTCAGCGCGAGATTTGATATACGACGCGACCACCGCATTGGGGTGGCGAATTAAAAACACATTGATCAGTGCATAAATCCATTGGTGGTCCATATCGTCGAGCAAATGATGGCTCATGTGTTTTTGGTACCAAACAGCTTTGCTTTCAGGAATTGTGCTGGAAAGTGTTGCGGTAACTTTGTGCCAATCGCATTCACCATCGGCAATCACTTCCGCCGCGCCTGGGTGGTCTAGGCCGGTTTGCTTTAAAAATGCCGCATACAGTGGTTCATCAGATACTACGCAATCGCTACGATTTTCAAAGCTGCGCATCATTGCAGTGGAGATGTTGCGCGGTCCACTCCACATCGCTAAGCGCAAGCCACTCATGCTAAGCGTTGGCTGCTGGCCACTACCACATCGCGCTGAACAAGTTCTTGGTACAGCTGTTGCAAGCGTTGCACCACGGGGCCGGGTAGGGCATCGCCAATCACTCGGCCATCAATTTTCCGAACCGGCACTACGCCGGCAAAGGTGCCGGTACAGAACGCTTCATCAGCGCTATACACCTGCGTTAGGCTGAAGTTTTTTTCATGGCAAACAATGCCATTTTTGCGGCAGATATCTAAAATGTTGGCGCGAGTAATACCGCCTAAACAATAATCGCCGCTTGAAGTCCACACTTCGCCTTTGCGCACAATGAAAAAATGCGTGGAATTGCAGGTTGCCACAAAGCCGTGTGGGTCGAGCATTAGAGCTTCATCGGCGCCGGCTTCAGTGGCTTGTATGCAAGCGGTGATGCAATTGAGTTTGCTATGCGAATTGAGCTTTGGATCTTGCACATCCGGGTAGCCGCGCCGAACATGCACGGTAAATAGGTTTAAACCAGCATTGAGTGTTTCCGGTTTCGGGGTTTTGTATTCGGGAATCATCACCACAGTGGCATTGCCGATGCAGGCGCGTGGGTCTTGGTAGGGTGTGCGCTTTATGCCGCGGGTAACCATTAGTCGCACATGCACATCATCTATCATTGCATTGGCTTGCAGCATGTCGTTAATGGCTAAGCTGAGCTGCCTGCGAGTTAAACCAATATCTAATGCAATGGCTTTGGCGCCTTCGAATAGGCGGTCAAGATGTGCGGCAAGAAACACCGGCTGGCCAGCAACCACCCGAAACCCTTCCCATACACCATCACCCAACACGAAGCCGCTATCAAACACCGATACGCTCGCCTCAGAGCGAGATTTCAGTTGGCCATTAATCCATACCTGAATATCCGCATTGCGCAAATCGTCGTGAAAGTTGTGAATGCTGGTGCTCATGTATTAATCCCAATCGAATGTTAAGTGAACAATGTTAGCTGGCAGTTACGCGTAAACAGTTGAAGCTTAAAGAATTGTGATTCAGTTCACGGTTTTAATCAAATGTTTGATTAAGCATGCATTTGGATTGTGCTTAAAAAATACGCAGAATATGTTTGCTTTTTGTTGACTTTTTCGCGCGTTCATCATATGTTCATCAGTACTAATCGGCGCGGTGCCGTGCGGGCATAAACTTTTTGAGGTTTACTACAATGATGAAATTCTCACTATTGGCTGCGGCCACCTTGTTGGCTTTAGGCAGCGCAGCTTCAGTTGAAGCCGGTGGTCGGCCTGATTTAGTTAAGAAAGATTTACAAAGTGGCAAGCAATATGCCGCTGGTCAGTTAATCATTCAATACCGTTCATTTGCAACAGCAGCAGATAAATTGCGCGTGCAGAAGATTCTTGGCGCGAGTGGATCCGAAAAAATTGGTACACGTGGTGGTCGCTTGAATCTTCGTGGTGATATTGACGTGGTTCGCTTTACTGCTGGTACAAGCATGGCAGCCAAAATGGATTTATTGGCTAACGATTCTGCCGTTGATTATGCCGAGCCAAACTGGTTGGTTCGTCACATGGTTGCAACCAACGATCCGTCCTACACCGATGGTTCCTTGTGGGGCATGTATGGCGCAGGCACAACACCTGCTAATGCATTTGGTTCAGGCGCTGGCGCAGTAGCAAGCAATAACAATTGCTCAAGTGTAATCGTTGGCGTGATTGATGAAGGCTACATGTATGCGCATCCTGATTTAGCTGCTAATGCTTACAAAAACCCAGGCGACAGCACCTTTGACGGCGTTGACAATGATGCCAATGGTTTAGTTGATGACGTATATGGTTGGGATTTCGATGGCAACAACAACTCCGTATTTGACGGCGTTGGCGATGACCACGGTACCCACGTATCAGGCACCATCGGTGGCGTAGGCAATAATGGCGTTGGCGTGGCGGGTGTTTGTCATTCGGTTAAGTTAATGAATGCGAAATTTCTTGGCAGCCAAGGCGGCACAACCGCTAATGCCATCAAAGCAGTCGATTATTTCACTGGCCTGAAAAATAAAGGCTTAAACATTGTTGCTACCAACAACTCATGGGGTGGCGGTGGCTTCTCGCAAGGCCTATATGACGCAATTGAGCGCGCTAATATAGCGGGCGTATTGTTCATTGCAGCAGCTGGCAACAGCGGTGCAAACAATGATTTAACGCTTGCATACCCAAGTGGCTACTCCAATGCCAACGTAATCGCTGTAGCTGCCTTAAACAGCAATGGCACATTGGCTTCATATTCGCAGTATGGTGCAACCACCGTTGATATCTGCGCGCCTGGTTCGGCTGTGTACTCGACTGTGCCAGTAGCAAGCGGCAAAGGCCGCAATGCTACTATTGCGGGCGGCTACTCCAGCTACAGTGGCACATCGATGGCAACACCGCACGTAACCGGTGCTGCCGCCTTGTATAAAGCGCATAACCCAAGTGCCACTGCCTCGCAAATTAAAGCAGCGCTTTTGGGCACAGTTACTGCAACAGCAGCGTGTGCTGGCAAAGTGGCAACCGGTGGTCGTTTGAATGTTAGCACGTTCTAAGTAACGCGTTTGTTTGATAAAAAACACCGCTTCGGCGGTGTTTTTTTTGCCTATCAAGGGTGCAAAGTAAGGGCAAATGATTGTTCGCCTCTACGCTTTAGCGGTGTTTTTTTTTGCTAGGCGGCTAGGCATAAACAGCCTATTTCATTGACTTTTCAGTCAAAAAAGCCTAATTTATACCTATCTTTGACGCTTGCCGTCTTTTTTCACTTTATCTATTCGAATTATGATCAATGTAACTCTGCCTGATGGCTCGCAGCGCCCGTTCGAAAACCCTGTTTCTGTGGCTGATGTGGCCGCCTCGATTGGCGCCGGTTTGGCTAAAGCTGCTCTAGCTGGAAAGGTTGATGGCGTTTTGGTTGATACCAGCTTTATCATTAGCAAAGACAGCCTACTCGAAATTGTTACTGAAAAACACCCCGATGCTTTAGATATTCTTCGGCATTCCTCGGCGCATTTGTTAGCTCAGGCCGTGCAACGCTTGTACCCAGGCGCACAAGTCACCATTGGCCCGGTGATAGACAACGGTTTCTTCTACGACTTTGCCTATGAGCGTGCTTTCACTCCCGATGACTTGCCACTGATTGAAGCCGAAATGGCTAAAATCATTAAGGAAGCGCATGCGGTGTCGCGCAGCATAAAATCGCGTGATGAAGCTGTCGCGTTTTTCAAGAATATTGGCGAGCATTACAAAGCCGAAATCATTGAATCCATTCCCGCTAGCGAAGATTTATCTTTGTATTCGCAAGGCGAATTTACCGATTTGTGTCGTGGCCCGCATGTGCCAAGCACCGATAAATTGCGCGCAATCAAGCTGATGAAAGTGGCTGGCGCATATTGGCGCGGCGATTCCAACAACGCTATGCTCAGCCGCATTTACGGCACTTCATGGCTTAACGATAAAGACTTGAAAGCGTATTTGTTTCAGCTTGAAGAAGCCGAAAAGCGCGATCATCGTAAAATTGGCAAGGCCTTGGATTTATTCCACCAGCAAGAAGAAGCGCCAGGCATGGTGTTTTGGCACCCGAAAGGCTGGGCTTTATGGCAAGTTGTTGAGCAACATATGCGCCGCGTGTACCGCGATTCGGGTTACCAAGAAGTGCGTTGTCCACAGATTTTAGATATTAGTTTATGGAAGAAATCTGGGCATTGGGATAACTTCAAAGAGAATATGTTTTTCACTGAATCGGAAAAACGCACGTATGCGGTGAAACCCATGAATTGCCCTGGGCATATTCAGATTTTCAACCAAGGCTTGCACAGCTACCGCGATTTGCCTATTCGTTATGGTGAATTTGGTTCTTGCCATCGCAATGAGCCATCTGGCGCGCTGCACGGCATTATGCGGGTGCGCTCATTTACCCAAGACGACGGGCATATTTTCTGCACCAAACAGCAAGTGGAAGCCGAAGTAACAACCTTCCACCAACAGGCCATGCAGGTTTATAGCGATTTTGGTTTCAGCGATATTTCTCTTAAAATTGCACTGCGCCCAGAAAAGCGTTTAGGCACCGATGAAACTTGGGATTTGGCGGAAAATGGGCTGCGTTCGGCTTTGTCATCTTGCGGCGTGGAATGGCAGGAATTGCCAGGCGAGGGCGCCTTTTACGGCCCGAAAATCGAGTACCATATGCGCGATTCGATTGGCCGTGGTTGGCAAGTTGGCACCATGCAGGTCGATTTCATGATGCCCGAGCGACTTGGCGCAGAATACGTCGATGAGCACTCAACGCGCCAACATCCGGTAATGTTGCATCGCGCCATCGTTGGCTCAATGGAACGGTTCATCGGAATCCTTATTGAAAGTCACGCAGGAGTGCTTCCTACTTGGCTTTCACCGGTGCAGGCGGTGGTTATGAATATCACCGATGCACAGGCCGATTATGTACAATCCATTCAGAAAGCCTTGGTTAAAAAAGGCTTCCGAGTAGCGAAAGATTTGCGTAATGAGAAAATCGGCTATAAAATTCGCGAACATACTTTGCAACGCGTCCCGTATTTGTTGGTTATCGGTGATCGCGAAAAAGAGAATGGTCAGGTTGCCGTGCGCTCGCGTGCCGGCGAAGATTTAGGGGTGATGTCGTTGGATGCTTTCATCGAACGGCTAACGCTTGAGACCCCACAGCATTAAGCCGTGGGTTTTATTTCATAAGAGGATTCAATAATCAATACGCCAGTTGCAGAAAAAGGTAATCGTAAAAACAACGAAATCCGCGTGCCGCGCGTCCGTGTCATCGGCGCAGACGGTGAAATGGTTGGGGTGCTGTCCCGCGATGAGGCTTTAGCCCTTGCGGAAGATTCCGGCATGGATTTAGTCGAAATTCAGCCTAACTCCGATCCACCGGTTTGCCGTGTGATGGATTATGGTAAATACCGCTTTGAGTTGCAGAAGAAAGCCGCTGCCGCCAAGAAAAAACAGAAAGTGGTCGAAATCAAGGAAGTCAAATTCCGCCCAACCACCGATGTTGGCGATTACAGCATTAAGTTGCGCAATGTCCGCCGTTTCCTAGAAGATGGCGATAAAGTCAAAATCAATGTCCGCTTTAAAGGTCGTGAAATGTCGCACCAAGAGCTCGGCATTGAAATGACCAAGCGCATTGAAGCCGATTTGGCTGAAGAAGCAGTTATTGAATCACGCCCGCGCCTTGAAGGCCGGCAGATGATTATGATGATTGCGCCGAAGAAAAAGTAAGCGTTTCAGCCTTAAATATGTAAAAATCATGAGCCTTTGCTGAATTAATGTCAGTAAGGGCTCGTTTTTATTCAGCTTTTGAGTCTTTAGGCTTGTTCGAGCAAGAAAAAACAGGCATAATAATCGGCTCTTGGTTCGCCAAGCGGTTGCGTAAACCGTTAGCTTTCGGGCAACGTAATGGACTTCGGGCTCATTTGAGCCCACTCGCGGCATAGGCAGGACGGAAAGTATGGTGCAAGCCATCGCCTAGTCAGAACTTAACCCCAAAAAGGATATACCCCAAATGGCCAAGAATAAAATCAAGACCAACCGGGCGGCAGCTAAGCGTTTCAGAAAGACAGCTTCCGGCAAATACAAGTGCGGCCACGCCAACCGTAGCCACATCCTCACCAAGAAATCGACCAAACGTAAACGTAATCTGCGCCAAGCGAACCATGTTCGTGCAGAAGACGCGGGTCGTTTAGATCGCATGCTACCGTACCTATAAGGAGGATTGAACCATGGCACGAATTAAACGTGGTGTAACCGCACGCGCCCGTCACAAAAAAATTCTTAAACTGGCCAAAGGCTATTACGGTGCACGCCGTAAAGTTTTCCGTGTTGCCAAACAAGCAGTCACCAAAGCTGCCCAATATGCATACATCGGCCGTAAACAACGTAAACGTCAGTTCCGCAGCCTATGGATTGTTCGCATCAATGCGGCAGCACGTATGCATGGCCTGAGCTATAGCCGTTTCATGAACGGTGTTTTGAAAGCCAATATCAAGCTTGATCGTAAAGCCTTGGCCGATATCGCCATTCATGATGCTAACGCGTTTGCAAAAATCGCTGAGCAAGCTAAAAACGCTCTTGCTGCGTAAACCGTTTTGTTAGGAGCGGCTGTAAGCCGCTGTTGCAACAGAAATACGAATGGGGAAGGGCAAGTGTCCTTCCCCATTTTCATTTGAAAACCCCGCATGGTGCGTAATGACCAACATCGAAACAACAACCGAGCAAGCGCTGCAGCAAATTACCAACGCTAACAGCCTAGAAGCGCTAGATGCGCTGCGCGTGGCGTTATTGGGCAAAACTGGCCAGATCACTTTGCAGCTCAAACAATTGGGTGCGCTAGCGCCCGATTGTCGAAAAGCTGCAGGTGAGCAAATTAACCGCAGTAAAGAGGCAATATCGAGCGCACTTGCTGATAAAAAATTGGCACTGGAAGCCATCGCATTGGATCAGCGTTTAGCCTCCGAGCGCATTGACGTAACTTTGCCAGGCCGTGGCTTATTGCCAGCCAATGCCCATCCGGTCAGCAAAACCTTAGAGCGCATCAGCGAAATCTTTTCGCGCTTGGGTTATCAAACCGCGCAAGGCCCAGAAATCGAAGACGACTGGCATAATTTTGAAGCGCTGAACTTTCCGCCACATCACCCTGCGCGCGCCATGCACGACACCTTCTATTTTCCGAGTGGCCATTTGCTGCGCACCCATACATCGGGCGTGCAAGTGCGTTTTATGCAAAATAACAAACCACCGTTTCGTATGATTGCTGCGGGCAAAGTGTATCGCTCTGATTCCGATCAAACACACACACCAATGTTCCATCAAATGGAAGGTTTGTTGGTGGATGAAACCTCTAGCTTTGCCGATTTGAAAGGCACCTTGGCGGCATTCGTGAAAGCCTTTTTCGAACAAGATTTCGATATGCGTTTTCGGCCAAGCTATTTTCCATTTACCGAGCCTTCTGCCGAAGTGGATATTGCCTGGCAACAGCCAGATGGCAGCACACGTTGGCTGGAAGTGTTGGGCTGCGGTATGGTGCATCCGAATGTATTACGCAATTGCGGCATTGACCCAGAACGCTACACCGGTTTTGCGTTTGGCTTAGGCATTGAGCGTTTCGCTATGTTGCGATATGGCGTGAATGATTTGCGTAGCTTTTTCGAAAACGATACGCGTTTCCTGAAGCAATTTGCATGATTAGCGCGCGAAGGTACACCCTATGGATTATTGAGCTATGAAATTCCCTGAAAGTTGGTTACGACAACATGTGCACACCTCGGCTAGTCATGAGCAACTTTCTGCTTGCCTAACCGCTATTGGTTTGGAAGTGGAAGAAGATACCGCTATTGGTGCCGCGCTTGAAGGTGTAATCGTTGCTGAAATAGTTGCGATGCAGAAACACCCAGAAGCTGATCGCTTGAATGTTTGTCAAGTGGCCATTGGCAATCAACAAACCGTGCAGATTGTGTGCGGTGCGCCCAATGCGCGTATAGGTTTGAAAGCACCCTTGGCGCAGATTGATGCCAAGTTGCCCGGCGATTTTCAGATTAAAGCTGCCAAACTGCGTGGTGTTGAATCGTTCGGCATGTTGTGTTCGGCCAAAGAGCTGGGCATTGATGCCGAAGCCTCAGGATTATTGGAATTGCCAGATGACGCGGTTGCAGGCGTTGCCTTGGCCGAATACCTAGGATTGCCAGATGCGCGTTTTGAACTAAAACTCACGCCAAATCGTGCCGATTGCTTTTCAATTCGCGGCATTGCCTTTGATGTGGCTGCAGCATTGCAGACTCAAGTGAATGCCATGCAAATACCGGAAGTGCCGGTTACTAGCACTAAATCATTGGCTATTACAGTTGCTGCCAAAGCCGATTGCCCGCGCTATTGCGGCCAGATTATTGAAGGCTTAAACAGCGCTGCCAAATCGCCATTATGGTTAAGCGAAAAACTAAAGCGCGCCGGCATTCGACCAATTAGCCCATTGGTGGACATCACCCAATTCGTTATGCTGGAACTCGGCCAGCCGATGCACGCCTTTGATGCCGATAAATTAAGCGGCCCGATTGGAGTGCGCCGTGCGCAGGCTGATGAAGCTTGTCAGCTTTTAGATACACGCGAAGTAACGCTCAGCCCTGAATTTCTGGTAGTAACCGACAACGATAAAGCCATTGCTGTGGCTGGTGTGATGGGCGGTTTGGCGAGTAGTGTGTCTGACTCCAGCACTTCGGTGTTTCTGGAAAGCGCGCATTTCATTCCAAGTGTGATTATTGGCCGTTCGCGCAAGCTTGGCTTGCACACCGATGCCTCGCACCGTTTTGAGCGCGGCGTTGATCCGCAATTGCCTTTATTGGCATTAGCGCGCGCCAGTGCCTTGGTATTGGAAATCATGGGCGGTAAAGCGGGCCCAGTAATAATGGCTGAGTCGCCTGAATTTATCGAAAATGCCAAGCCGGTTGTATTGCGCCGTATGCGCCTCCAGCGCGTTTTAGGCATGAGCGTGCCAGATGCGCGGGTTGAGCAGATTCTGCGCGCCCTAGGCATGCAGGTTCAGCCTAGCGAGCAAGGTTGGCAGGTTGTTGCACCAAGCCGACGTTTCGATATTGCTATTGAAGAAGATTTGATTGAAGAAATAGCCCGCATTGTTGGTTATGAACATATTCCGGTGCGCACCCCAACAGGCGAAGTGCCCTTGGTATCTCGTTCTGAATTGAGTTTGGATGAATCTGCCCTGCGTGCACAAATGCTGGCTATGGATGTGCACGAAACTATTAACTACGCATTTGTGGACACCAATTTGCTGAACGATTGGCAACTTAGCCAAAACGCCGTTGTGTTGGCAAATCCATTAAGTGCCGAATTGGCAGTAATGCGCACCTCGTTATTGCCGGGCTTAGTGAAAACATTAACAAACAACAGCGCCCGCCAACAAACACGCTTGCGCTTGTTTGAAATGGGCCGCGTGTTCAGCCTACAAGATGGCGCCACACCACTCGAACAACAAAAGCTCGCCGCAGTATTTACTGGCGCATCGTGGTCTGAGCAGTGGTCAGTTAAATCTTCACCAATCGATTTTTACGATGTTAAAGCAGTGCTGGATGCAACATTAGCGAGCGTAGGTTTTGCCGCACGTTACCAAGCATCCGCGCAATCGTTTTTGCATCCAGGCCGCAGTGCCGATGTGTTTATTGGTGAACAACTTGTTGGTTGCATTGGCGCGTTGCATCCGGGCTTGAATAAAACCTTAGATTTGCCGGCCGATGTGTATGCCTTTGAGTTAAATTTATCGGCGTTACCTTCGCGGCTTTTGCCTAAAGCAGTTGCTGTATCGCGCTTTCCTAGTGTGCGCCGCGATTTAGCTTTGCTGGTTCCCGAATCAGTTTCTTGGCGCGAAATTGAGTGTTGTGTGCAACAGACCCTTGGTTCACGCTTGCTGTCGGTAAGCATATTTGATCAATACCACGGCAGCGGTTTGCCGGAAAATACAAAAAGTCTGGCTATAGGCTTGATTTTACATGACATTTCGCGCACTCTAAACGACTTGGAGATTGAGCAATCGGTTTCCGAAGTAATAACTCAGCTCGGCAAGGACTGCCAAGCCGTATTGCGCGGTTAATTTTTCTTATTTGAGGTGATTTATGGCGTTAACAAAAGCAGAAATGGCAGATCGTTTGTTCGAAGAAGTTGGTTTGAATAAACGTGAAGCTAAAGAATTTGTCGATATGTTTTTTGACACATTGCGATCGGCCTTGGAATCTGGCCGGCAAGTAAAATTGTCAGGATTTGGTAATTTTGATTTGCGTCATAAAAACCAACGCCCTGGCCGTAATCCAAAAACCGGCGAAGAGATTCCCATTACAGCTCGCACCGTGGTAACCTTTCGTCCTGGGCAAAAATTAAAAGAACGAGTAGAGAACTATGCTGGATCCGGGCTGTAATAAAGAGCTCCCTGAAATACCCGCAAAGCGCTATTTCACCATTGGCGAAGTCAGTGAGTTGTGTGATGTTAAACAGCATGTGTTGCGCTATTGGGAAACCGAATTCGAAACTCTGAACCCAGTTAAGCGTCGCGGAAATCGACGCTATTACCAACGCCACGATGTTTTGAAGGTCCGCGAAATTCGCGATCTTTTGTATCATCAAGGCTACACCATCGGTGGTGCGCGTTTGCAATTGGAAGGGAACTCTAAAACCCAGACCAACAAAGCCAATGCCTCGCTTGAAATCAAACAATTGCGAACAGATTTAGAAGAGATTTTACGCGTTCTTAATTGATGCCAGTAATTAATTTAGTTTAAATGTCGGGGCGTAGCGCAGCCTGGTAGCGCATTTGCCTGGGGGGCAAAGGGTCGTGAGTTCAAATCTCGCCGTCCCGACCAATAAACATTCTATGTAGGGGCGCATCGCGATGCGCCCTTTTTTTATTCCAAATTTTGCAGGGCGCATCGCGATGCGCCCCTACGTTTTTACAATTTCAACCTGGGCGAATATTATTCGCCTCTACCACATCAAAACAAATCGCTGTCTAAATTCATCAATGTGCCGCTGCCGCTGCGCAAACTGCTGGCGTGTTGTTGGGCGCGTGGCAGGATTCGTGCGAAATAGAATCTTGCAGTTTCAAGTTTTGATGTTGCGAATGCCGCATCGGTTCCCACGCTGGCAATTTGGGCTGATTGTGCTAGCCAATACGCTAAGCAACTATAGGCCGATAAAAATAAATAATCATACGAACTAGCGCCCACTTCTTCAGGATTAGTTGCTGACTTCTGTGCAATTTCCTGCGTAACGCTTGCCCAAAGCGCTGCTGTTTCTTGAAGTGCAGGCGTGAATTCACAGCTTGGATTGGTTTTACAATAGTCAGTAATTTGTGCCAGAAAGACCTTTAAGCCAGCACCTTGCGTGTGCAATGTTTTTCGGCCTAATAAATCAAGCGCCTGAATTTGCGTGGTGCCTTCATAAATGGTGGTAATTCGCGCATCACGCGCTAATTGCTCCATGCCCCATTCCTGCACATAACCATGCCCGCCAAAACATTGCAGTGCATGATAGGCGCATTCATTGGCCCATTCTGTTAATGCTGCTTTGACGATTGGCGTTAGAAAGCCAAGGAACATCTCAGCCTGCGCTTTTTGTTCCGGATCTTGCGCTCGATCGGCTTTATCAATTTGTAGCGTGGCTTGATAAGCCAAACAGCGCGAGCCTTCAGTCAGCGCTTTGCAGGTTAGCAACATGCGCCGCACATCGGGGTGCACAATAATTGGGTCAGCCGGTTTTTCAGGAAATTTAGCTCCACTTAACGAACGCATCTGCAAACGATCACGGCAATAAGCCAATGCATTTTGATAGGCGCGATCCATCAGCCCTAAACCTTGCAAACCGACTGCGATGCGTGCGGAATTCATCATGATAAACATGGCATTTAAGCCACGATGCGGTTCACCAATCAAGTAGCCTTTGGCGTCATCAAAATGCATCACGCAGGTTGCCGAACCATGGATGCCCATTTTATGTTCAATTGAACCACAACGAACCGTGTTTGCCTCTAGCAAACCACCGGTTTGATCAACATTGATTTTCGGCACAATAAATAATGAAATGCCTTTCACGCCAGCAGGTGCATCGGGCAGACGTGCTAGCACCAGATGGATGATGTTGTCGGTGAGGTCATGTTCGCCACCGGTGATAAAGATTTTGGTGCCGGAAACAGCAAAGCTACCATCGTTATTTGGCGTAGCACGTGTTTTTAGTAAACCTAAATCAGAACCGCAATGCGGCTCAGTTAAGCACATGGTGCCAGTCCAACGACCGTCTGTGATGGCTTTCAGGAATATTTCTTGCTGCCACGCGTCACCATAATGTTTTAAGGCTTCCACTGCGCCATGCGAAAGCAATGGGTAATTACCCCAAGATAAATTCGCGCCATCAATCATCTCTTTAAAAACACAGGCCAAGCTCTCTGGCATGTTTTGGCCGCCAAGAGCTTCGGATGCCGTTAGGCCACTCCAACCGGCTTCCACAAATTGTTGGTAGGCCTGCTTAAAGCCATCCGGTGTGCTTACTTTGCCAGTGTCTTTGTTGAAGCTACAACCTTGTTGATCAGCGCTGTTGTTTAGTGGCGAAAGCACAAGCTCAGAAAATTTTGCGGCTTCTTCTAACACAGCATCAAGAATTTCGCGATCGGTGTTGTCAAAACCGAGTTGTTGATAGGTTTGTTCGGCTTGTAACAGCTCAAACATCACAAATTTCATATCTTTGAGTGGTGCTTTATAAGTATTCATAGGAGTTCAGTTAAATTAGCGGTAAACGCCATCAAGCCCTGGAGCTGGATTAAGACGGCCTTGGTAATCAAGTGGGTAGGTTTTATTTGGATCAGTGCTTTGGATACTGCCTTTGAGGGTATAACGTATTGATTGTGCTTTATTCAAGCGCTCGCTTAGAACTTGAGATATGTTGGCATTAAAAGGAATGCTCAGTGTGAATATTTCGGCATTATTTGGACCAATTTTTTGCATCTCAGCTGGCGCAATAGTGGTCCATTCTAAATCTTGAATTTGTATGTTTAAGGCCAAGTTTTTGAATTCAACTGCCCCAGTGCTAAAGTTCTGAATGCGGACCTGCGCCTGCCATTGGCCATTAGCAATACGTTGCAGTTGTTGCAAGCTAGCTTGCGGTGGAAAATAGCGTTTAGTTGGTCCGCTTGAGCAACTACTAAGCAATATAGCAGTGGCAAAGCCGAGACCGAGCAAAGTGGTTGAGCGCATGGGTTATTTCGCCAAAATAGATACACTAAAAGCATACCACTGCAACGCGCTAAAGTGCTTGCTTATAGATGCTAGGACAGTGGAAAATGCTTTATGTCAGTAAAATTAAATTTTTTCAAAGGCACTCTTGCGGCATGTATTTTCAGTGCGGCTGTTTGCGCACAGGAAGCACCGACCTTAAAAGAAGCGGTGCGCGATCAATATATTGATGAAATGGAAGAGGATGCGCTTAAAAAACTGGACAGCAATCAGCCATTGTCCGATTTGGATGGCTACAGCCACTTTCTTAGCGAAAAAGAATTAAAGGATGTTAGCTTGTCGGCAGATTCCGAAGCCTTTGTACAGGTCATTAATGCGGATGCCTTGTATCTGCGTATTCCGGTTTTTCATGTGAAAACCGCAACGCAAGTGCATCAAACGCTTTCAGCGGCATTGCAAGTGAATACAGTTAAAACTATTGTTATTGATTTACGCGGCAATCGCGGTGGTTTGCTAAATGCGGCAATTGAAGTGGCTGATGAGTTTATTGCTGATGGCAAGCTTGCTAGCACCAAAGGCAGGCAAGACTCATCCAATCTGGTTTTCTTAGCGAAACCCGGTGGGCTCGCTGAAGGAAAGCGTGTTGCCGTGCTGATCGACGATAAAACTGCATCTGCGGCTGAATTACTTGCGGGCATTCTAAGAATCAATGCAAATGCCGTACTGATTGGACAGCGCAGCTTTGGAAAGTCGGCGGTACAAACCCAGATACACTTGAAAAACGGTGAAGCCTTAAGTTTAACCACGGCAAGCTATTATTTTTCTGATGGCTCGGTATTGCATCATCATGGGCTTGAACCGGATAAACGTATTTCAAACTGGACCTTGAACCGACATCCGCCACTTACACAGGTCAGTGCTCGCAAATTAGTTAATAGAACTAACAAATTTTTGCAGAATGTGGTGAACAAACTAGATGGCCACTAAAAACCCCGCCGAAGCGGGGTTTTGATATAAATGGTGGCCAATCTCGGAATCGAACCAAGGACACAGGGATTTTCAATCCCTTGCTCTACCAACTGAGCTAATTGGCCACAGGCATTGCTGCCTAAGCCGACTATTGTATGGCTTTGGCTTAAATTTGGCAAGCCGATTTATCTAAGTAATGGCTGAACAGCTTTCATGCTTAACAGACAAAAACGCACGACTTTGATAGGGTGTAATACTAAAAAGGAGAAATGCCATGCTTGCTATACGATGCGCAGTAGTGTTTATAGGGTTGCTGGCGGGAACCAGTAGCGCGCTTGATGAGTCAACTAAAAAGCTGGATAAATATGCACAACGTTTGGCGTTTGTGAATCAGTTTGTTGGCGAACCCAAGAGTTCAGTGCCGTTTTCGGGCAGTCACGATTTCGAACCATTAGGCGATGACGCGTTATTGCTTTGGGAAAGCCCGAATAGGGCATATCTTCTGAATGTGGAGGATTTTTGCCGTAATTTGACATGGGCGCATGCCATTCAAGTTGACCATCAAGGCTCAAGCATAAGTGCTAAATTCGATTCGATTAAAGTGCTCACCAACGACAATAGCTTTAATGATAAATGCCGCATTCTAGAAATTAAACGTGTTGATGTTAAAGCGCTGAAAGCTGCAGAAAAAACTAAGCGCGAAGCGGAAAAAGCAGCAAAATTAGCTGAGTAATTTATTCAGGCGTATAGCCAGCCGGTTTTTCTGCGCCATCGCCAAACAGATATTTTTCCATTTCAGTTTGTAAATAGGCGCGATGTTTTGGGTCTAAAGGCGATAGACGGTTTTCGTTAATCAACATGGTTTGGTGTGCCAACCATTCGGCCCATGCAGTTTTGCCAATATTTTCGAATACGCGCTTGCCCAATTCGCCAGGCCAAGGAATAAAATCTAGGCCTTCGGTTTCGGTTTGAGTTTTAACACAGAACACAATGCGGCTCATTTTAAGTCCTGTAAAAGTTTTTTGATTGGGGCTGGTAAGCCAATTTGAATAAGTTGATTGCAAGCAATCCACTGATATTGATTATTATCCCTGATTTGTGCTTTACGCGCACAATTTCGCCAGAGGCTTGGTTTTATGGTGAGTTGGAAATGGCTAAACTGATGGGTGATTGCGCTTAACTCAACAGCATTTTTTGATTGCTTAATAAACTGCTTAACAAAAACCTTTGCTTGTTCACTGTCGCTTACTTCTGGTAGCGAAAACAATCCACCCCAAATGCCATGGTTTGGTCTCTGTTCCAGTAGAATTTCATTGCTTTCGGAAATCAAAATCAAGGCATGGGTTTCACGCTTCGGAATTGTTTTGCGTGCTTTCTTGCTCGGGTAATCTGCCACGCTATTGCTTTGCAAGGCTTGGCAATGTTTCGTTAAAGGGCAATTTGCGCAATTTGGTTTGCTACGCGCGCATACTGTGGCACCAAGATCCATTAAGGCTTGTGTGTAATTTGCCAGTTTGGTGCTTGGTAAATGAGATTCAGCATGTTGCCAAAGCTGTGTTTGAATTGCACTTGAATTACTGTCACCTTTAATGGCATGAAAGCGCGTCAATACACGCTTTACGTTGCCATCCAAAATGGCAAATGGCAAGCCATGTGCTTGGCTGAGAATAGCGCCAGCGGTGGATCGCCCAATGCCTGGCAAAGCCATTAATTCAGCAAATGTTTTTGGCAATTGTGCGTCAAATTGCACTTGGCAGATTCGCGCGCTTTGGTGCAGATTTCGCGCTCTTGAATAATAGCCAAGCCCGGCCCAAAGTTGCATCACCTGTTCGCTGGGCGAACAGGCTAAATCATTAAGTGTTGGGAATTTCAACATAAATGCATCGAAATACTTGATAACCGTACTTACTTGGGTTTGCTGCAGCATAATTTCTGAAACCCAAACACGGTAAGCAGTGCGCGGGTGTTGCCAAGGCAAATCGTGGCGGCCATGATTTGTATGCCAGGCGAGAAGGCTTTTAGCGAAATTAAATTCGGCCATTACAAATTTTGAGGTAGTAGGGCGTTTACATAGGATTCTGGGTCAAAGGCTCGCAAATCTTCAGGCTTTTCACCCAGCCCAATAAACCGAATAGGAATGCCGAATTCGCTCGCTAAGGCAAATAAAACGCCACCTTTGGCGCTGCCATCAAGTTTGGTAACCACTAATCCAGTAACGCCAACCGCTTCATTGAATGCGCGGCATTGATTAATCGCATTTTGCCCGGTGGTGCCATCAATCACTAGTAATACTTCATGCGGTGCGCTGGCATCAAGCTTAGCCATTACCCGTTTAATTTTACTGAGTTCAGCCATTAAATGCGTTTGGGTATGTAGGCGGCCAGCTGTATCGGCAATCAATACATCAAAGCCGCGCGATTGAGCGGCTTGCAGGGCATCAAATGCCACAGACGCTGGGTCGGCATCTTGGCCTTGAGCAATCACCACCACATTATTACGCTCACCCCAAATTTGTAGTTGTTGCACCGCAGCAGCACGGAAGGTATCACCTGCGGCCAACATTAAACTATGGCCATCTAGTTGAAAACGGCGAGCCAATTTGCCGATGGTGGTGGTTTTACCCACACCGTTAACGCCGACCGTTAAAACCACAAATGGTTTGTGCTCGGTATTTATCAGCAATGGCTTGTGGATTGGCGCTAGTAAATCCATCAGTTGTTGCCGCAAGGCTGCTAGCAGTTGTTTAGAATCAGCAAATTCGCGGGCGTTGAAGCGTTTTTTTAATTGCGCCATAATTTGCGCACTGGCTTTAACGCCTACATCGGCGCTGATTAAGGCAATTTCTAATTCATCGAGTAAATCTGCATCGAGTTTTGGATTGCGTGAAAATAAACTGCCGAAACTGCGCGCAAAAAAACTTTTACTGACCGTTGCTTTTATTGGTTCGGCAATGGGTTCATTGGTAATTATCGCAACGGGCGTAATAAGAGGCGACCCTAAGTTATCAGGTGCGGATTTGACGATTGGTTCATCGACAATAATTACACTGGGCGCAGCAAGCGGCGCCCCTACGTGATCAGGTATGGATTCGACATTTGCTTCGGTAATAATTGCATCAGCCGCAACAATCTTTGGCGCAATAGTGGAAGGCTCAGGCTTTGGTTTCTTTTTGAATAAATCGAACATAAGGCGATTCTGAGTCACAATAGTGATGGTGTGCTTAGGATATGGGGATTGCGGGTGAAAAAAACAGGTGTCGGCTGTGTACATATTATAGCTGGCCAGCTTAAAGGCTCAAAATTGCCTGTGCTAGACAAAAACGGCTTGCGCCCAACTTCCAACCGTGTTCGTGAAACCGTTTTTAACTGGCTTCAGCATAACATTCAAGGTAAACGGGTGCTGGATTTATTCGCAGGCTCAGGTGCTTTGGGATTCGAAGCGGCGTCTAGGCTGGCTAATCATGTAACGCTGGTTGAAAATGATGCCGCTACCGTGCAACAGCTTCGTGAGAATAAAGCCCGCTTGAAATGTGATTCAGTTGAGATCATCCAAGCCGACGGCCTAAAATGGCTTATTGCTTCTCAAAGCCCACCATTCGACATCGTTTTCCTTGATCCGCCGTTCGCATTTGGCCAATGGCCTGCGCTGTGGAAATCTTTGGCGCCGCTGCTTGCTGAGCAAGCGCTAGTTTATATTGAACATTCTGTGCATCAAAGCATTGACTGGCCAGAGCAATTAACTCATCTTAAGCAAGGCAAAACCGTACAAAGCCAATATTTCCTTTGCCAATGGCATAAATCCTCTGCGGGCTGATACACTATCTTGGGAACCACATAGAGCTCACCATGAGTCAAAATCCATACCGCACGGCGGTATATCCGGGGACATTCGATCCGATTACCAATGGCCACTTGGATCTGGTTGCTCGGGCGTCTTTGTTGTTTGATGAAATTATCGTAGCGATTGCTGATAGTCCAAATAAGAAGCCAGCCTTTGATTTACAAGAACGCGTTGATTTGGCAACTGATGCTTTATCTCAACATAAAAATGTTCGTGTGGTTGGCTTCCATGAACTATTAGCTAATTTCGTCCATAAAATGAACGCTGGCGTTTTATTGCGAGGCTTACGCGCGGTATCTGATTTTGAATACGAATTTCAGCTAGCCAGCATGAACCGGCATTTGATTGCCAATGTTGAAACCGTATTCTTGACTCCTTCAGAGCAATTTAGTTTTATTTCATCATCGCTGGTGCGTGAAGTTGCGCGTTTGGGCGGTAATGTTTCAGAATTTGTGCCGGCCAATGTGCATTTAGCATTGGTGGCAAAATGGAAGCAATAATCAACACACTAACGAGGTTACTTATGTCACGATTACTATTGAGTTTATTCAGTCTTACGATGCTTTTGTCGCTTACCGCCTGCGGAGAAAAAGACTCCGATGAAGGTAAAGCAAAAAGCGCCGCGCCTGTGCTACTGACCGTTCCAACCACAGACGACAGCGCTGCATGGAAGCAATATCTGCAAAGCGTTGTGACCAAGCCGGAATACCAGGAAGTGGTTACCGATCGTATCATCCCGTATTTTTTGCCCATTAATAGCAAAACTGCTGATAACGACCCGAAAAATCCGGAAGTATCCAGCCCTTACAGTCGCCAAATGGATGTTGTTCAGCCGGCAATTTCACGCACAGTAACCAAAGGCCAATTGCTGGTATTTGGTTCGCCTGATAGCAAAACTATGGCCGATTTCGTGGTTGAATCTTTTAGCGGCGCAACAGAAACCGCTGTGAAAGGTTCTTCGGTATTGTTTATTGGTAAATCGGAAGATGCTGAGCGCGTTAAAGCAGTGGTTGAAGCGGCCGGTGGCAGTTTCCTATTTGAAGAAATTCAGTAATATCTAAACGAGTTGAAATGGCCTAGCATGCATGTGCTAGGTCGTTTCGTGTATAAATATGGCACTTAAAATTAATGAGCTGTGTATCAATTGTGATGTCTGTGAGCCGGCTTGCCCGAATCAGGCCATCACCCAAGGCGAGGATATCTACATTATCCACCCTAGCCGTTGCACCGAATGCGTAGGGCATTTTGATGAACCGCAATGTGTGGTTGTTTGCCCAGTTGAGTGTATTGATAAAGATCCTGAACATCCAGAAACAGAACAGCAGTTGTTGCTGAAACTGGCACAATTGCAGGTGCAAACATGAAAGCATGGTCCTTACTCGGCAATTCTCAGAAACTCGATGGCGGTGCGATGTTTGGCAACGCGCCGAAAGCGCTGTGGCAGAATTGGGTTAAGGTTGATGAGCAAAACCGCATTGATTTAGCCTGCCGCGCTTTGTTTGTTGAAAACTTAAACGGCAAGCGAGTTTTGTTTGAAACCGGAGTGGGCGCGTTTTTCGAGCCGAAACTGCGCGAGCGTTTTGGCATTCAAGAATCTGAACATGTATTACTTAATGAGCTGGCCAAGATTGGCTTTAGTGATGCCGATATTGATGTGGTGGTGCTGTCGCATTTGCATTTTGATCATGCCGGCGGTTTATTAGCCGCGTGGCAGGAAAATACGCCGGCCGCCTTATTATTCCCGAACGCCACTTTCGTAACAAGCGACATTGGCTGGCAACGAGCACAAAATCCGCACCCGCGTGACCGCGCCAGTTTCATACCAGAATTAAATGCTTTGCTAGCCGCAAGCGGGCGCTTGGAATTAGTAAGCGGCGACTATTCACAATGCTTGGGTGAAAGCGTGCACTTTCATCATAGTGATGGTCATACGCCGGGCCTGCTGTTGGCTGAAATCATTGGCGAGCAGGAACACGTGGTTTTTTGCGCCGATTTAATTCCTGGCCGTGCTTGGGTACATTTGCCGATTACCATGGGTTACGACCGCTTTCCTGAACTGGTGATTGATGAGAAAAAAACCTTCTTGGCCGATATGCAAGCTCGCAACGTTACGCTGTTTTTTACCCACGATGCTGATTGTGCAACGGCGCATGTGTGCCGCGACGACAAAGGCAAATATTCAACCACCCATGAGCAGGCCGAATGGCTTGCGCATGCTTTATAAGGATTAAGCCATGATTTCGATGATGTATGCCGGTTTATGCACTTTGTTGGTTATACTCTTGGCGCTGCGCGTAGTAAGGTGGCGTCGTGAACATAAAATCGGTTTAGGCCATGGCGACAACATTGAGCTGCAGTGCCGAGTACGAGCGCACGCCAACGCCACAGAAAACATGCCTTTGGCGCTTATTTTGCTGGGCTCACTTGAACTAACTGGCTACCCGCCAATGGTTATTCATATTTTAGGCGGTGTATTTTTTCTATCGCGAGTGGCACATGCATGGGGCGTTAGCCACAACGAGGGCTATTCTAAAGGCCGTTTCTGGGGCATGGCATTCACTTGGTTGCCGATGATCATTATGGCGCTGTTTGCCATTGTTGGATCAGTTATGATGCAAATTCCAAAATCGTATTGAGCGCTAAAATATGAATCGTATTTCTTTATCTCTTTGCACCATTGCCACCTTCGGTTTGATTTTTTTTAGCGCAAATTCATTTGCCAAACAGATTAGCAAGCCTGTTGAAGCGGCGATTGTTTCGCATGTTAAAAACGACCATCAACGCGCGCTTGCTTTGCTAAAAGAAACGGTTGATATCAATAGCGGCACGATGAATTTTGCCGGTGTTCGTAAAGTCGGCACGGTGTTTGAACGTGAATTTAAAGCTCTAGGGTTTTCAACGCAGTGGGTTGATGGCAAGGCTTTCAATAGAGCAGGGCATTTGCTTGCCCAGTATGGAACACGTGGCCCGAAGATTTTATTGATTGGCCATTTAGATACGGTGTTTGCAGAAGATAGCCCGTTTCAAAAAATGCAGATGCTCAGCAATGGCAATGCCAGCGGCCCTGGCACAACCGATATGAAAGGCGGCGATGTAATCATCATCCACGCCTTGCGCGCGCTGCAAAGTAGCGGGCAATTGCGCAATATGCGTATTCGCGTGGTGCTAACTGGTGATGAAGAAAATAGTGGAAGTCCGAAGGCTTTGTCAAAAAAAGCCTTACTTGAGGCGGGCGAATGGGCTGACATTGCACTAGGCTTTGAAGATGGCGATGGCGATCCGAAAACCGCGGCTATTTCACGCCGTGGTGCCAGTGGCTGGCAGCTTGATGTGAAAGGTAAGCCTGCACATTCTTCACAGATATTTCAGCCGAATGTGGGCGATGGAGCTATTTTTGAAGCGGCGCGCATTCTTGATGGCTTTCGTGTTGCTTTATCAACACAGCCTAATCTAAGTTTTAATCCCGGCGTTATTGTGGGCGGCACCGACATAACACTGGATGAACAAACCTCGCGCGGCAGTGCTTTTGGTAAAGGCAATGTGATTGCTCAAACAGTGCGTGTTAATGGTGATTTACGCGCCATTTCGCCTGAACAATTAAACCTAGCGCGGCAAACCATGAGCAAGATTGTTGAAGCGCATTTAGCAGGCGCTACTGCCAGCATAACGTTTGATGATGGCTATCCGCCCATGGCGCCAACCGAAGGCAATGCCAAACTACTTGCTATGTATAGCAAAGCCAGCGAAGACTACGGATTTGGCCCAGTGATTGCCATCAACCCGCGCAATGCTGGTGCGGCCGATATTTCTTTTGTGGCCGAAAAAGTTGAAATGGCAATAGATGGCATTGGCATGATGGGTTCGGGCGGACACACGGTTGATGAAGTGGCCGATGTTAATGGCTTAGATTCGCAAACCATTCGCGCCGCAATTACTTTGTATCGCTTGAGTCTTGCGCATTAATTTACCCAGCAGAGGCAAAAATAAGCTCAGCCTTTGTTGTTTCAAAGAATGCCCGGATTAGCCTGCCATAGCGTCCAATTGAGTGCCGCTGCAATAGTTACCCAAACCAAATACGGCACGAACAACATTCCAGCTAATGGCTGGATACTCCAGAACGCGCGCATATTCAGTGCAATCAGCAACCACAGCAAAACGATTTCGGCAAAAGCCCCACCGCCGAGTCGCCAAGCGAAGAACATCCAGCTCCATAAGGCGTTGAGTCCGAGTTGCACCAGAAACAGCAATAAGGCATTACGAACAACTTCAGAAGGGCCTTTGCGCCAAACCAACCAAGCTGATATTCCCATCAAGATGTATAGCACTGTCCAAACTCGGCCAAACAACCAAACCGGTGGCGCCCATTCGGGTTGTACCAGTTGCCCATAAAATGTGGGTGCGCTCATTGAGCCAAATCCGCCAATTGCAGCCGCCGTGAAACACAGCAGAATCCAGCCGGGCAGGGCAACGGTTTGTATCCAAAGCGGTCGTTGGTTTAAGCTCATTTTATTCTCGGATGATTGAATGCAGGTAATTTATGTTCTTGATAGAGTGTCATTGTAATACCGCTATTGCAAATGTATGGTTGGTGCTTGACTGAGCAAGGAAAAAGTACCATTATTTAGTATCTATTGGTACTTTTGAGGTGCGTAATGGCTAAAAACACGAGCATCAGCCTCGGCGAACATTTTGACGGCTTTATTTCCCATCAACTTCAAATCGGACGCTACGGCTCTGCAAGCGAAGTAGTGCGCGCCGGCTTGAGACTGCTCGAAGACAATGAAAGTAAACTTAGCACGCTGCGCCGTATGTTGATGGAAGGCGAGCAAAGCGGGCATACCGACTACAGCTTTGAGAGCTTTATTGCCGAGCTGGATGAACGCTAGAAATGAAGTTATTTGCTTTAACTCACAAGGCTAAAGCAGACTTGCATTCCATTGCAATTTTTACAATGGAACGTTGGGGAGTTAAGCAGAGAAATTTGAATATCAAGCAGCTTGATGAAGCATTTCATATGCTCGCAAGATCACCCGAATTGGGAAAGAGTTGTGATGACATCATGCCCGGCTACAGAAAGTTTCCTCAAGGAAGCCATATCGTCTTCTATAAAGACGGAAGCAGCTGCAAGATTGAAGTGATTCGTATTCTCCACAAAAACATGGATGTTGATACGCAAATTTACATGGAAGAAACTTCGTACTTGATGCGAAGCCCGAAAAATGCGCGTCGTTTACTCGAGTCGATTACAGGCCTTGAAAGCGGGAAGGGCAAACCGTAGTAGTTGAAAAATATGCTGTCAGGCTATTTGGTTACGACGAATCAATGATGTATACCGAATTATATACAAAAATTTCGGATGGTTCGCTGTATATTGCGCAGCTACGGCATCACTATTAGATTTATGCGGACGGCGGTTATATTCAAACGTTAATGACCTCCGCCCCGTTTGTTGGGGCGTTATCTTCGGACTACGCCGGGAATCTCTCAAATTCAGGAAGTGCATGAACTTGCTTCATCCAGTCGAGGCGCTCGGCCGTCTGTATTTGCACTGTCGGTGGGAGTGCCTCTGGTTGGTCTAGGGTTGATATCTGTACGTCGACAATGCCAGGGAGTAAGGCTGCATTTCGGTAGAACAACCCGCTTCCGCAGTCAACGCAGAAACTGCGCATCGCGGTACCTGACGAGTTGATAGTTTTCGGCTTCCCTTTCGTCAAGGTCAAAGCAGATTCGGGAAACATTGCCCAAGCCACCATCGGAGCACCGGCACTTCGTCGGCAGTCGCTGCAATGGCACAAAGCAACGACATTTGGTTTTCCAGTGAGTTCATAGTGAATCGCGCCACATAAGCACTGTCCAGAGTAAGTCATAGCAGGAGCTCCTCAGTATTCAACCAATAATTCAAAAGATACCAAAGTGTTGGATAAAACCATTACATACGAAGCTTTAGTATTTCGTCAATTTCAATCAAGGCAATTCAAACGCTAATGACCTCCGTCCCGTTTGATTGTCCCGTTTGATTCGACTACTCTGTCAACTCACTCTTAGTCTTGATTGCAGGCTCATAGCCAGCATCTACGGCCCTCTGCAAGAAGATCATGGCGCGCGCCTGATCAGGGGGGACGCCTAGCCCCTTTTGATACATATGGTAAAGCATAAGCATTGCATGCTCGTGACCCTGGTTCGCTGCCTTCGTATACCAGTGAAGGGCTTCGGCATTGTTCACCTTAGTACCCTGCCCAGTCAGGTACATTTCTGCCAAGAGAACTTGGGAGCTATCAATACCGAGAGCGGCGCCGTACGCACACCATTGCATAGATTTTTGGTAGTTCTTTGTAGCTTCCTTGCCATAGATGTACCGATAGCAGAGTTCGTGTACTGCCTCAGGGTCGCCCGCGTTAGCTAGTTCTGTCACCTCAGTGAGATCATTATCGTGAACTGATTCGAGTGGGCGCGCAGCAGCAGTGGTGCAAAGAATTGTTGTTAGTAAAACTAAAGCAGAATGTTTCATAGTTGCCTAACTACAAATAGACACCAAAGTGCCGGATAACTCCATTACATAGGAGCATCAGTTTTTCGTCAACCAGAGTTTTTCTAGCAACAAAAAAACCCGCCGAAGCGGGTTTTCATTTCATTGCGTTTGAACTTACGCCGCTGCTGCTTCTTGCTTGCGTGGCCCGTTTAGTAGGGCAAGGCGGATATGGCTAATCATCAAATCCATTTCTGCGCTGGTGATGCCAAAATGCGGAGTGAAGCGTAGCGAGTTGGTGCCGCCGTGGATAACGCCAATGCCGCGTTCGCGCATGTATTCTTCGGTGGAATTGGCGCCATAGCATTTAAAGCTTGGGTCCAGTTCGCAGGAAAACAATAAGCCGGTGCCTTGCACTTTGGTAATTAAGCCGCCCAGTTCTGCTTTCAGGGCATTGAGTTTATCTAATGCTTCTTGCCCTTTGTTGCGGATGTTGGCGCGGATTTCCGGTGTTAGCGAATTCAGCACAGTGGTGGCAATGTCCATGGCGCGTGGGTTGGTAGTCATGGTGTTGCCATAAGTGCCTTTTGCATACACTTTGGCGGCGCGCTCATTCACCGCTAATACTGATAGCGGATACTGGCCGCCATTGAGTGCTTTCGAATAGGTTTCCATGTCGGGTGCTTCCAAATGCTCAAAGCCCGGGTAATCAACGATTGACAACACGCCATGCGCACGCAAGCCGGCTTGGATGGAATCAATCAGCAGGAACGTGCCATGTGCTTTGGTCAATTCACGTGCCACGGCATAAAACTCAGGTGGCACAGCGCGGCCCGGGTCGCCTTCGCCCATCACTGGCTCTAGGAACATCGCTTCAATATACCAACCGTTGGCATCGGCATCAGCAAAAGCTTGCTTTAGGCCATCAATGGAATACGGCTCAATGGTAATCAGTTGGTTTTCGTGATGCTTCCAGCTGGCTAAGTGTTCTGAATAGGCTTTGCGTGAGGAATCGGAATACAAGCAAGGCAATTCGGTGCGGCCGTGAAACGCGCCTTTCATGGCAATGCGCTTAACGCGTTTGCCGGCATGGCGTGCGCCTGGGTCGGTCATTAGTTTGGTGTTGGTGTCGGCAATTCGGCCAGCTAAAGACACCGATTCCGAGCCGGAATTCAGGGTTAAGAATTTGGCGAACGGGCATGCGCCGCGGCTATGGCCAATTTCTTTGCGCAAGGCATTGGCTACGCGCAAATGCGAAAGGCTAGGCGACATAATATTAGCCATCACTTGCGGCTTACTCATGGTTTCAATCACTGCTTCTGGTGTGTGCCCAAAGCCAAGCATGCCGTAGCCGCCGGAATCATGCAGCACGCGGCCTTTTAAGGTAATCACCCACGGGCCGCAGGCCGCAATCGCCACATACGGGTTAATCGCGTCGTCTGGGTAAAAATTGATAAAACCCGATTGGGTTGCATCAATTTGAGTTTGTTCATCGGCATCGGCCAAATCGGCAAACTCATCAGCAATGGCTGGGAAGTACTCAGCGGCGCGCTCGGCGGCAATCAGTAAATCAGGATATTGCCCAGCCAAGTGCATCAAGCTGGCATCATCAAGGCCGTGCGTACGAACGGTGCCTTGGCGTTGGCGAAGTGGGCTGAGGATATCAAGAATAGTCATAATAACTCCAAGCGCTACAAGCGCTGTATTTGGGTAAAAGACGATTTTATCATGCCGAAAATCGAACCGTAACCCCCTAAACCGCAAAATCAATGGCTTAAGTTACAATAGGCAGCTGTTTTGGAGTGTGCATGAAGAAATCTGACTTTAATTTTAATTTGCCAACTGAACTCATTGCGCAGGTGCCTTTGCAAGGGCGTTCGGATTCGCGTTTATTGGTTGTGCCGCAAAATTCAACAGGCTTTGAAGATCGCCAGTTCAGCAATATCTTAGATTATGTGAGCCCCGGCGATTTGTTGGTATTCAACGATACCCGAGTTATTCCGGCGCGTTTATATGGCCAGAAGCAAACTGGTGGGCAAGTTGAAATTTTGATTGAACGCTTATTGCCAGCTCAGCAAGTGCGTGCACAAATCGGCGCATCGAAAGCGCCTAAACCGGGCAGTAAAATTAGCTTAAACGATGGCACCGAGCTCACTGTGTTGCACCGTGACGGCGGCTTTTATCAGCTGCAATTTAATACCAGTGAGCCCGTTGAAATGGTCTTGAACAGACTCGGCAAAATGCCTTTGCCACCTTATATTCAGCGCGATGCCAATGCCAGCGATGAGTCGCGCTATCAAACCGTTTTTGCTAAGCACGTAGGCGCCGTGGCAGCGCCTACGGCCGGTTTGCATTTCGATGAGGCTTTGCTCGATGCGTTGAAAGCTAAAGGCGTGCATTTCGGGCATATCACTTTGCATGTTGGCGCTGGAACCTTTCAGCCAATGCGCACTGAGCATGTTAAAGATCATGTGATGCACAGCGAATGGCTGAATGTGGGCGCTGAGTTGTGTCAGCAAATGCTTGAAACTCGGGTGCGTGGCAATCGAATAATTGCGGTGGGTACCACAGTAGTGCGCGCACTAGAATCGGCCAGCGTAAATGGTGTTGTGCATCCGTTTGCTGGCGATACGCAAATTTTTATTTTTCCAGGCTATATAATTCGCAGCGTTGATGCGTTAATAACCAATTTCCATTTGCCGGAAAGTACCTTGCTGATGATGGTTTCAGCATTTACTGGCAAACAACGCATTTTTGATGCGTATGAATATGCTATTGCGCAAAAGTATCGCTTTTTTTCCTACGGCGATGCCATGATGTTATTTCCACAGGATCAATCATGAGCCGAATGCAGTTTAGAAAAATCAGCCAAGACGGCGCAGCGCGACGCGGCGAAATTAGCTTTCCGCGCGGCAATATTCAAACCCCTGCATTTATGCCAGTGGGCACCTATGGCTCGGTGAAAGCCATGAAGCCAGAAGATATTTTGGCTACCGGCGCAGAAATTATTTTGGGCAATACTTTTCATTTATATTTGCGCCCAGGACTTGAAGTGATTGAAGCACACCAAGGCTTGCATGATTTCACTCAATGGCAAAAACCGATTCTGACTGACTCGGGCGGTTTTCAGGTGTGGTCTTTGGCCAAGCGTCGGAAAATCACTGAGCAAGGCGTAACGTTTGCATCGCCGGTGGATGGCCGAAAAGTATTTCTTGGGCCGGAAGAAAGCATGCAGATACAACGCGTTTTGGCCTCCGATATTGTAATGATTTTTGATGAATGCACACCATATCCGGCCACAGAAATTGTGGCGCAAAAATCCATGGAGCTTTCTCTGCGCTGGGCTGAGCGCTCGAAAAAGGCTCATGAAGGCAACGACGCCGCATTATTTGGCATTGTGCAAGGTGGTGTGTATGCAAACCTTCGCACTGAATCGGCCGAAGGCTTAAAAGCTATCGGCTTTGATGGCTATGCAGTGGGCGGTTTGGCGGTTGGCGAGCCAGCCGAAGAACGCGAACACACGCTCGAAGCGATTTGCCCGCAACTGCCTGACGACAAACCACGCTATTTGATGGGCGTTGGCAAGCCAGAAGATATTGTGGAAGCGGTGGCGCGCGGTATTGATATGTTTGATTGCGTGATGCCAACCCGCAATGCCCGCAATGGCCATTACTTCACGCATTTTGGGCAAGTGCGAATTCGCAATGCCCAGTATGAAAAAGACTTACGAACGATTGAGCCAGGTTGCACGTGTTATACCTGTGCACACGGATTTACGCGCGCGTATATGCGGCATTTAGACCGCTGCAATGAGATATTGGCGTCGATGCTAGCCACCATCCACAATTTGCATTATTACCAGGTCTTGATGCAGGAAATCCGCCAAGCCATTGAAAATAATTCGTTTGAGGCATTCCGTGCAGAGTTCTATCGCTTGCGTCAGTAGGCTTGAATTACGCACTTGAAGCCCACAGATATGTCATAATTGCCTATTCGTTTTTACCCTAATTGAAGGATTTATTGTATGTCGTTACTCGATCTGATTATTTCGCCTGCCGCTGCTCAAGCTGCGTCTACACAAGGTAGCCCAATTTCATTATTAGTAATGATGGTGTTGTTTTTCGCGGTATTTTATTTCATGGCCATTCGCCCACAAATGAAACGTGCTAAAGAACATCGCACTTTGCTTGCCGGTTTGTCGAAAGGCGATGAAGTATTAACCAACGGCGGCGTTGCTGGCCGCGTGGAAGAATTGGGTGAAAGTTTTGTGTCGGTTGAAATCGCTTCTGGCGTAACCGTGAAAATACAGAAAAACGCCATCACTGCTGTGTTGCCAAAAGGCAGCTTGAAGTCCGCTTAATCATTTTTATTTATAAGGGCTTTAGGGCCTTGGGTTTTTGTCATGCTTGAATTTCCAAAATGGAAGTATGTACTCATCGTATTGGTGTTGTTGGCGAGTGTTATTTTTTCACTGCCCAATATCTATCCGCAAGAAGCAGCAGTACAAGTTAGCGTTAATCGCGGGCAACTTGAAGACGGTTTAGCTGGGCGCATTGAATCCTTATTAAAAGCGCAAGGCATAACACCGCGCCGCGTTGCTGTTGAAGGCGATGATGTGATGGTGCGCCTTAACAACTCTGACGATCAACTCAAAGCGGCTGATATTATTCGCCCAGAATTAGGCGCACGTTACACCACAGCCCTGAATCTTGCCTCTACTGTTCCTGCATGGCTATCATCGCTGGGTGCTAATCCAATGACACTCGGCCTTGATCTACAAGGCGGTGTGCACTTCTTGATGCAAGTCGATCAAAAAGCCGCCTTAGACAAACGCGAAAATGCGTATACCGAGGAAATTCGTGCTAGCTTAAGTGATCAGAAAGTTGCTGGCTACGATGTAACCCGCGGCACTGAAGGCATGCGCATTACGTTTAAAGACGAAATTACTCGCACCAAAGCGCGTTCAGTGCTGTCTGCAAATTTTCCAACATTGGTGTTTGTTGAACTGCCTGCCTCGCAAGGTTTTAGTTTGTCGGCAGCGGTTATACCGAGCGAGCTGAAAGCTATTTCGGATGGCGCAGTTGATCAAAACATCACCACTTTGCGTAATCGGATTGACTCCTTGGGCGTTGCCGAGCCGGTTATTCAGCGCCAAGGTGCTAGCCGCATAATTGTGCAACTACCAGGTGTGCAAGATACCGCAGAAGCTAAAGACATTATTGGTGCCACTGCAACGCTTGAATACAGAGCGCAGATTGGTGATATGGCGCAGGCTGCTGAAGCGCAGCGTAACGGGCTAATTCCGCCGGAAGCACGGTTATATTTTATGCGTGATGCAGCGCCTGATGGAACGCGTATTCCTATTTTGCTGTCGCGCCGCGTTATTGTCTCGGGCGACCAGTTAGTGAATGCCACGCCGGGCTTGGATTCTCAATCTGGCACACCAATGGTTAGCATTAAGCTTAATACCGCTGGCGGCAAACGCATGTATAACCACACCTTGTACAACACCGGCAAGAACATGGCCGTTGTGTATGTTGAGCGTGTGCCTGAAACACGCATGGTTGATGGCGTTGCAGTTAAAACAGTCAAGATTATTGAGGATGTTATTAATTCGGCAACTATCCAAGGCGTGTTCAGCAAAGATTTCCAAACTACTGGCCTAGATCCACAAGAAGCCGATCGTTTGTCTAAGCAATTGAAAGCTGGCGCTTTGGCCGCTCCGATGGATTTCGCACAAGAACGCGTGATTGGCCCAAGTTTGGGTGCTGAAAACGTTGAACGCGGCGTGAAAGCGGTGATGTTTTCATTTGTATTTGTGTTGGTGTTCTTTGTTCTTTATTACAAAATGTTCGGCGTAATTACCAATCTTGCACTATTGCTCAACTTGCTTTTAGTGGTAGCGGTGATGTCGATGTTTGGCGCCACGCTAACCTTGCCTGGGTTCGCCGGTATTGCGCTAACGGTTGGTATGTCGGTTGATGCCAACGTGCTAATCAATGAACGAATACGCGAGGAACTGCGCATCGGCAACACGCCTTTGGCCAGCATCGCGGCCGGTTATGATAAAGCCAGCGGCACCATCATTGATGCTAACTTGACGGCTCTTTTAGGCGGTATCGCCATGGCGGCATTTGGCTCTGGCCCAATCCGTGGTTTCGGTATTACTCTTATCATCGGCATCCTCACCTCAATGTTCACCGCAGTGACGGTGTCGCGCGCCATTGCCACCTTGATCTACGGTCGCCGGCGCAAGCTGACGAAAGTCTCGGTCTGACCGTAAGGAACTAAATTAATGGAACTTTTCCCATCCAATAGCAATTTTAATTTTATGCGCTGGCGTCATGTTTCGCTGGCAATAGCAGCAATTGTTATGTTCATAGCAATCGGCGCTATGGTGGTCAAGGGCTTCAATTTTGCACTTGATTTTACCGGTGGCTACGAAACCGAAATCCAGTTCAGCAAGCCTGTCAATGTTGAACAGTTACGCGCAAAGCTGGAAACAGCTGGCTACAAAGGCGCACAAGTTCGCGTTATCGGATCCTCGAATGATGTGGTTATCCGCATGCAAGCGAAGAAAGTCGGTTCAACCCAAAGTGGTGCAGATATAGTTGCAGCAGTGCAGACTTTAGAAAACCCTGGCAAACTGCGCGACTACTATTATGTTGGTCCGCAAGTGGGTAAAGAGCTTGCCGAGAACGGTATTTTGGCCGTGGTGTTTGTGGTGCTCGGCTTTTTGGCCTATGTGTGGATCCGCTTCGAGTTTAAATTCGCTGTGGCTTCTATTATCACCACCTTACACGACGTAATATTAGTGGCGGGTTGGTTCGCATTCAGTGGCCACGAGTTTGATTTGGCGGTATTGGCAGGTGTGCTGTCGGTGATGGGCTACTCAATCAACGACACCATCGTGGTGTTTGATCGCGTTCGTGAAAATTTCCGTAACTTGCATAAGCTATCCGCCTATGAAGTGATGAACCGCTCTGTGAACCAAACACTATCACGCACCACCATCACCTCATTCGTGGCGTTATTAACCGTGTTAGCGCTGTATTTCTACGGCGGCGATTCGCTTAAAGGCATGGCTGAATCGCAAATACTTGGTATTTTGATTGGTACGCTATCATCCATTTTTGTGGCGTGCCCGCTGTTGCTAATGATGGGTGTGACTAAGCAGGATTTAATGCCGAAAGCCGTTGATGATGCCGAGCTGAATGCTCGCCCGTAATTGTCTTTTGCACTAAATAAAAAGCCGCTCATTGAGCGGCTTTTTTATGAACAGATTGGACAGTTAAAAACTCTTGCCGTACTCCGATTGTGCAATAGCTGCTTGCAGCAATGGCCCAATTTTCATATTGCCAGCCACCATTTGGCCGGCATCAAGAATGCGTTCACCGCGGCCTTTAAAATCACACACGCGGCCACCGGCTTCGCGAACCAACAACATACCAGCTGCCACATCCCACGCTTTTATGCCCGATTCATAATAGGCATCAGCGCGGCCACAGGCTACATACGCTAAATCTAATGCGGCGGAACCACTGCGACGAATATCTTCGGCACTGGCGAGCAGTTGTTTGGTGAAATCCAAATGCACGCCAACGCGGCTACGATCACGCGGTGGTGTGCCGGTGATAACCAAGGAGCCCGATAAATCTTTGCGCTCAGAAACACGAATTTTCTTGTCGTTCAGCAAAGCGCCTTTGCCTTTGCTGGCGGTATACAATTCATTTTTAATTGGATCGTAAATCACTGCATCAATCGGCTCGCCATTTTCAACCAGTGCAATTGACACGCAATAATGCGGAATGCCATGAAGGAAGTTTGAGGTGCCGTCTAGTGGGTCAATCACGAAGGTTTGCTTGCCTTTGCCCATCGCGCCGGATTCTTCGCACAAGAAAGCTGCCGTTGGGTAGGCGCGTTTCAGTTCTTTGATGATTTCTTTTTCGGCGAGCTCATCCACTTCACTGGCATAGTCGAGTTTTGATTTTTCGAATACACTCAAGCTCTCGAGTTTATTCATATGGCGTAAAATAACCGAACCGCCTAAACGTGCGGCTTTAACCATCACGGTGATGACTGGGTTTTGCATGGACTACCCTTAGCTAATTTGGTGAAGAACGATATGTTGGTCTAGCAACACCGCACTATGATACCGCAAAGCACATAAGAGCTGGAAGCCTTTGTTTTAATTGATTCATTTATCCCCACAGAAGATGGCTTGTATGAACCTGAAAGACCCAATTCGAATCGTTTTAGTTGCCACCCAGCACCCTGGCAATATTGGCTCGGCGGCGCGTGCTATGAAGACTATGGGGCTGAGCCAGCTGGTGTTAGTTGCACCGCAGCGTTTCCCAGACCCAGAAGCCATTGCATTAGCAGCTGGCGCTGAGGATATCCTCCGTCAGGCGAGAGTAGTGGCAACAATGGCTGAAGCGCTTGAGGGCTGTACCTATGTGATTGGCACGTCATCGCGTGCGCGTTCAGTTGCTTTGCCGGAATTCACGCCCAGAGTTGCGGCTGAGCAACTGTTGGTAAAATCGCAACAAAGCCCGGTTGCCTTGTTGTTTGGGCCAGAGCGAACTGGGCTTCTGAACCAAGATTTGCAGCTGTGCCATGCCTGTGTGCTGATTCCAAGTAACCCCGAATATCCATCATTAAATTTAGCGGCAGCTGTGCAAATATTGAGCTATGAGATTCGTTTGCAAAGCCTGCACTATCTCGCGACAGATCCAATAGCATTGGGTGCAGCTGTTGAGCCGCCAGCCAGCTTTGAACAGATGGAGCGTTTATTCGCGCATTTAATCGAATTTATGGACGATGTTGATTTTCACAAAGGCAAGCCAGCAGAAATGGTGATTCAGCGAATTCGGCGCTTGTTTCTAAAAGCCAATTTGGATGAACGAGAAATTAAGATATTACGCGGCTTACTCTCAGATGCTCAGCGCATGTTGCGGCCTAAGTGAAGTAAGCTGTAGCCTGCTCTATAAGCTTAATGGCATAGCTTGAAAATTCTGCCAAAATTGCAATCTCAATGATGCCTAAAATCCAGCCGATGGATAATAAAATGCCGTCGCGCTCAATAAATCCTAAGCTAAAAGCCAGCACAATAATACCGAATGGATAGTTAGTGAGCGGAATTGGCAAGGCTAATAATATGCCCAAAATTACTAACAATAAGCCACTAAACGCGCGTGCCCAAGTGTGGTCGAACAAGTACTCCCAGCGGGGCTTGCAGAGTTTTTCAATATAGCCTAACCAGCGGTCGAAGCGTTTTTGGAAGTTGATGATATGTTGCCGTTTAAACGGTCGCTGGCCTATAAATTTAGGCAGCCACGGATGTTCGAATTGCACCAGCAGCTGCATGCCAATCAGGGATGTGAGCATGCCGCTGAATGCGCCTTGCCCAACTGGCACAGGAATGAATACCGGCAGTAAAACCAACAACAAGAATAGGCCATAACTACGATGCCTGAAGCTATCCAAAATCAGCTCTAAGCTCAGGTCGTCATTGCCATCGCCGATGGCAAGTTGTTTGAGAAGAATGCGTGTGCTTATTTCATGGCTCATGGTTTACTCGTCAAAAGCCGGTTCAATATCAGGTTTTCTGCCAATCAACAATTTGTCGATGCGGGCGCCGTCTAGGTCGATCACTTCAACACGCCATGCGCCGAAGTCGAAAAATTCGCCGGTGTGTGGAATGCGCCCAAAATGTGCAATCACCATACCCGCTACTGTGGTGAAATCGCTATCATTCTCGCCGGGCAATGATTGCAGATTCAGCAGTTCACTCAGCTCTTCAATCGCAAGGCGGCCGTCAACCAGCCACGAACCATCTTCACGTTCAACGATTAAAGGATCGTTCTCAGTACTTTCCAGCGATTGGATGCGGCCCAAGATGGCTCCAATCAAATCATTCATAGTGACCATGCCCATGATGTCGCCGTATTCATCAACCACCAGCGCTAAGGTTTGTTGCTCTTCGCGGAAAATCTCTAGCAAGCGTAATGCATTGGTTGATTCGGAAACGAACAATGCGGTATTAAGCGCTTGGAACAAGGCCTCGTTGTTCTCGCATGAGCGGCCAACTAAGCTCTTTGATTCAAGTATGCCAACAATATTGCTATCGTCTTTGCTGCACACCGGATAGCGCGTTAGCGGATGCTCACGCAAAGTCGCCAAATTCTCTTCAAACAATTCATCAACATCCAGCCAGATAATCATTGTGCGCGGTGTCATCAGCGATTCTGCGCTGCGATCGCCCAAACGCAAAACCCGATTGAGCATATTGCGCTCGTCTGAATCGATCATGCCTTGCTCATGGCTTTCAGCCACCAAATGGCGTATTTCTTCGTCGGTGACTTTGTCTTCGCCATCGCGATCTAAGCGAAATAAGCGCAAAAGCAAGCGCGTGCTGCCGGCCAATAGCACAACAGCTGGGCGGGCTAGGGTAGCCAAAAAACGCATCGGCATGGCCACGCCCACGGCAATTTTCTCAGATCTTAAAGCGCCCAAGCGCTTCGGCAGTAATTCGCCCAACACCACCGATACATACAAAATGCCGCCGAAACTTAGGGCATAGGCAATGGCATGCGCATACGGTGCAAATAAGTCGATGGATGCAATGGGTGCTTGAATCCGCCCAGCCAAGGACTCACCGCCAAAATAGCCGGTTAATAAGCCCAATAAGGTAATCCACACTTGCACGGCCGATAAAAAGCTTTCCGGGTGTTCTGAGAGCTCAAGCGCCACTTTGGCGCGGCGCGAAGTAAGCGCCAGCTGCTTCAAACGTGTCTTTCTGGAGGTGATAACAGCCATTTCCGATAGCGCAAAAAAGCCATTCAGAAGCACTAGGAGCAAAACTATGGCAATTTCAATCATGCGCACGCGCTAAAGATTAAACAATACATAGAATACCCTATGCGGGCTAGGCATGTTTTAGGTGGATTATAAAAAACGTCATAAAGTTGTCATAATTGAATTAGAATGGCGGAAAATTAAACCCCTGTTCAGGAGAGCGCTTTCTGAAACACTACAGCATAGGCTTCTAGATTTAGTTAGACTTGCAGCAATGCCAAAAAATACCAGCCATCAGAATATTGTCAATGCTATTAAGCGCATTCCTTATGGAACTGTTTGTTCATATGGTGAAGTGGCCGCAGCTGCGGGGCTGCCTGGGCGTGCTCGGTTGGTGGCAAAAATTCTTTCTGATTCCAGTGCCTTAAACTTGCCATGGCATCGTGTTTTACGTGCATCCGGGCACATCGCTTTCCCAATTGATTCTGAGCCGTTCAATGAACAGAAGCAACGCCTGCAAGCAGAAGGCGTGCAGGTGGTGCAGGGCAGGGTTAAACGCGAGAAAAAAACCTTGGATTTAGATGCCTTGCTGTGGGCACCCGATTAATGCAATCGGTTATGATGGCAACATTACTTTAAAAGGCTTTGTATGCATTTGCCACCCATCACTCGAAACCTACTTTGGATTATGGCCATTGTTTTTTTGGCACAGCAATTTCTAGGTGCGCAACTCGCACCCTTTATGCTTTGGCCATGGGGCGATTTTCCAGCCGGCATTGGTTCGGATGGCATGCCAATTAGTATCGGTTTCCAGCCCTGGCAATTACTCACCTATGGTTTTATGCACGGTGGCATGGGTCACTTATTCTTCAATTGCTTGGCCTTGTATCAATTCGGCGCACGCTTGGAAGATACTTGGGGCGGAAAAAAGTATCTAACCTTTTTTCTTGTCTGCGTAGTAGGAGCAGGCTTATGCCAGCTCGCGGTAACCAGCTACTTGTATGATCCTGCACAAGGCCCAATTCCAACACTTGGCGCATCCGGCGGCGTATTCGGTTTATTGCTAGCGTATGGCATGTTATTTCCGCATGAGCGCATGATGCTATTGATTCCACCTATTCCAGTATCGGCGCGTACCTTAGTCATTGGTTTTGGTGTGCTTTCGTTAATTATGGGTGTTACTGGAGCTGGCGGCGGTGTGGCGCATTTTGCACATCTGGGCGGCATGCTATTTGGTTGGTTGCTCATCCGCTATTGGCAAGGGAAATCGCCGTTTACCAAAAAACGCAAGGGCCCGTGGGGAGTATAGCGGGGCTCTTAGCGTTTGCTTTTACCAAAGCTTGCAAATTCTGAGCCAGCCACCAAGCGCAAGGCCTGAAGTTTATCGGCATTCATTGCCTGCGCGGCTACTTGTGAAGCGTGCAAAAGACTTGGATAAATGAGTTCTAAGCTGCGTTTGAATGGCTTAAGGTCTATCTCGCGATTGCGCGCCCGAAATACCGCTTGTTCGTTCGGGGAATAATTCGGCAATAGGTTTAATTTTGCATCCACCGCAAAACAGTGCGCAGTGTTTTCAGCGTCGGTGAACACACTTTCAAGCACTACGCTGCGTGGGTGTAGGTTGTCGTCAACCATAAAGCTGGCGCTACCGGAATGGCTGTTGCTGAATTCGGCAAATGCCGCTTGAAATAATGCATGGCTGTAGTCGAAATGCAGCAGCTCGGCATTTTGGCTAGCCGTTTCAGGGCTGAACGTGCATTGCAAATCGGCTGCTTTTAGCGCATCAAATTCGTTCAAACTCAGCTGGCTGGCATCTAACAAAAAATTATGTGCACTTAGCGGGCTAAAAATAGCGCCATAATAACTGAGCAACTCGATAAATAAAGACTCAAAACGGTCTTGCTCAACGTGTTGCAGGTGTGCAGCACTGGCGTGCTGGAAACACTGTCTGCGTAAATCGTATAAATGGCTTTCATCACTTTGATTAAGCAGCAAACGCAAGGCTGGAGGCATAATACGTTGTTCGGAATCTAATTGCCCTTCATGGTAGGCATGTTGTGTGCAGTGATAGCTCAGCAAGCCATCTCCTTCGCTAACCGATTCAATACAGACAAATTCGCCATCAACAGAAATAGTGTCTTGCGCAGAAAATTCGCAACGAATGAGCGGCGCGCTTGCCGTTGCAAAATGCTTCAACTCCGCACAGCCGGTAAATACAATATCCACTTGCCGGGTATCGGCCCTAAGTATGGTGCCTAAGCCTAATTCGGGTTCTGCGCTTGAATACCAACGTTGACCGGGTTTGAATAATAACATCGGCGCATTGTACTGAGTTTACGCGCTAAGCGCAAAAAATAGGTGGTAAATTTAAATGACAACGTATTTTAAAGATAGAAAAGTAGGGTTACGCGCAAAGCTTTGGTGTAAACCCGTCTGTTTGAAAAAACTGTAACGAATATAACTGTGAGTTAGAAGCTCAATTTTGTGGATAACTAGCTAAGTTTTACTCGATATGTGTTCCGTCCAGCTGCTTTGGCAAGATAAAGAGCTTGGTCGGCGATATTCATTATTGTTTTTGCATCCGGCGTTTTGCAGCAATACGCCACACCAATACTTGCGCTTAGTGGCAGTGTCATTCCATTGATAACAAGAACTTGTTGCATAGAGGCGAGTAGTTTATTCGCTATTATTTCTCCAGTTTCAGGTAAAGAGTTTTCGATGAGCACGACAAATTCATCACCGCCAAGCCTTGCTACCAAATCGACTTCTCGAACACAAGATTGTAGGCGTTCGCAAAACGCCACAATCACAGAATCTCCAACTAGATGGCCATGGGTGTCGTTAATTATTTTAAAATTATCAATATCTAGATAGAGCAAAGTAATGCCGCGTTCTTGGCGCCGATTACGTGCCAATGCAGTAGATAATTGCTCATCAAAATGACGACGGTTTGCAATTCCAGTTAGACTGTCTGTACGCGTTAGTCTGTCAAGATTAGCTTCTGCTAGCTTAAGGGCTGTAATGTCGAAGGTTAATGCTAGAAAACCTTTAATATTCTGGTTTTCATCGAACTCTGGCACATAGTTTGACTGGTAATAATATAGCTTTCCTGCCAACAAGCTTGAACGCTCGAAACGCACACGCTTGCCTTGCAACACGTCTTCAACATACGATTGAACTTCAATGTAGTGCTCTTCGCCGCGTGCTTCTCGCAGTGTTTTACCAATCAGTAATTGTGGATCTAAGCCCAGCACTTTTCCGGTATGAGCATTTGCGAATACATAACGCTGGTCTTTGTCGATTTGCGCGATTATAGCTGGAATGATATCTGTGATTGCTCGCATACGACTCTCGCTGGCATTCAGAGCTCGTTCGGCATCATGCAATTGAGCGATAACCAGTTTTAGTTGCTTATTGTTACGGCGTTGTAAAAAGAATAAAATTCCTATTACAATCAGCAACCCAATACTTAAGACTACAGTAATGATTATAAATTGTTGTGATAGGTTCGTTGGAGCTTGAGCCACTACCGTATTAGTGGTTAACAAAAACCCTGCAATCAAAATGAAGATGGTTAAATGGTTAATTCCAGAAAAAACGTTCATGCGCATCCTGTGTACACTTGGGAACCATCACAGCCTATACAGCGTAACAGCTATCTAAAGCTTACTACTGGAGCTTGTTAATGTTGCGTGAAGGCCAACAGTAGTTCGCCATAATCATACTGAGGCCCAGCATCTTGCGGAACAGGTCGTGCGCGTCCTCGCTGCTTTCGTAAGCGTTGTAGTCGTCATCGTTTACCCATGCACACACAACCGCTTTGCATGGTGCATTTAACTAAGTTTGCGGGCTAAGCGCAAAGAAATACGGCTTTTATAGTGATGAAAACGCAATGTGGCTAGGTGAGCGAATAGTGTTATTACGCGTGTATTTCTGCGATGTCATTTCACTTGTCGAGGTGAAAGCCACAGCAAAACTGATCGAGCAAGATGCTTGGGCCTTGAATGCCAAAGTCATTGCATTGGATTCGCTTGGAAGAAATGCAGAGGCCGAGGCAATTTTTGAAGCAGTTGCCATTATTCCTTATGACCCTGATGTCAATGGATGGATAGTAGGTTTGATCATTAATCGCGGTGATCGGCTAGTCAAGCTAGGCCAATGGCATAAAGCACTGGATGCGGCAGAATTAGCTGAAAAAATTGCCGAAAAATCCGGTAATGATTTTGCAATGATGCTGATACGAAAGACGAAAGTCTGCGCATTAACTGGAATTGGTCAAGGCGATAAGGCAAAGATTCTATTGGATACAATGTTTGACAAACGCAAAGACGCATACGGAGCCGCTGCAGAAGCAATGTTGTGTGCTAATGACGATAAGCGCGCAGGTACTATTGTGCTTGAGGCTCTGGCAGATACAGATTATTCGGACACGATGGCGAGTAATTTGCAGCGCCCTGAATTTGAATTGATATACATCCCATCGATATTGCCAAGCCTGTATGAAAAATTACGTAACAGGCCCGATGTCTCTGCCGCATTTAATAAGGTAGAACGAGATATCCCTGACGCATACATTCCGATTGCTGGGGTTCGACGTAAAAGTCTTAAAGGCCTATAAGTATAGCTTTGGGCGGTGATGAAAATAATCGCAATTACTCACCCCCTACCCAAACCCACACATCTTTGATACTCTAAATAGGAAGTGGTACAGGACTCCCATGCGTTTAACGCCCCGTCTCCTGGCCTCAGAGCTTGATTTATCAGGTCTGTAGCCCGTTTACACCGTTATTTTACTCCTCGCATGGGGTTCTGGCGCAACTCGCCCTAACTCAACCCCCGATGGAGTTCCTATGAAAATTCTTGCTTGCGACGGTATTCATGCCGATGGTTTAACTTTGTTCAAAGAGGCCGGTTTCGAGGTTGAAATTAGCGATCCGATTAAAGACGTGGCCGTTTTGGCCGAAAAACTAAAAGATTTTGACGGTATCATGGTGCGTTCGGCAACGCTGATTACTGCTGAAGCCTTAAAAGATGCAAAAAATCTGAAAGTCATTGGCCGTGCCGGTGCGGGTGTGGATACCATTGATGTGGAAGCGGCTACCGCGCGCGGGATAGCAGTAATGAATGCGCCAGATGGCAATACACTGGCTGCTGCTGAACACGCGGTTTCGCTGTTATTCGCATTAGCGCGGCATATTCCACGCGCCGATGCCGGTATGAAAGCCGGTGAATGGCCGAAAAATGGTTTAACCGGTTTTGAGCTGGAAGGCAAAAGACTCGGTGTGATTGGCTTAGGCCGCATTGGCGCAACAGTTGCACGAAAGGCTGTGGGTATTGGCATGGAAGTGGCGGCATTTGACCCGTTCTTGCCAGCTTCCGCCGCAGGCCGCATGAGCGTGCCGATGAAGAGTTTAGATGAATTGCTGGCTTGGGCCGACATCATTACTTTGCATATTCCGCGCACCAAAGAAACCACCAATATTATTGGTGAAGCGCAGATGCGCAAAATGCGTAAGGGCGCGTATTTGATTAATGCCGCACGTGGCGGTTTGGTGGATGAAGATGCCTTGTTGAAAGTACTTGATGAAGGCCATTTGGCCGGTGCTGCGCTCGATACTTTCGTGACTGAACCTTTGCAAAAAGAGTCGCCATTGCGTGCTAATGCAAAACTCATTCTAACCCCGCATTTGGGCGCTTCTACTTCTGAAGCACAGCAAGCGGTGAGTACGATTTTAGCGCGGCAGATGATTGAATTTATGAAAACGGGCGCTGTGGCGGGTTGTGTGAACTTGCCACCACTTAGCGCCGAAGCGGCCAAAGAAGTGGGCCCATGGATGCCGCTGATGACCGAATTAGGCAAGCTCGCCAATCGTTTGGTGCCAGCAGCAAGTAAGTTGCATATAACGTATGCAGGCCGGACTGAAGCCCTTGATACACGGCCTTTATCGCGCCTGCTGGTTGCTGCTATGTTGGGTTCTGCTTCAGGGCGCGTTACACCAGTGAATGCTTTAACAGAAGCCAGTGCACGCGGCTTATTGGTTTCAGAAACCTTGGGCGGCGATGGCGATGGTTTTGATCGCTTGCTGAAAATTGAAGTGGGCAATGAAAAAAGTACCCGCAGTATTGAAGCAACCTTGCACAGAGGCCCGCGTGTGGTGCGTTTGGATGGTGTGGAATTGGATTTCGATCCGAGCGCGCATGTGTTGCTGATGAAAAACGAAGATCGTCCTGGTGTGATTGGTTTGCTCGGTTCAAATTTAGGTGCGGCAGGCATTAATATTATTAATTTCTCACTCGGCGCCACCGGCGATGGCCATGCGTTGGCGGCAATTACGGTGGATCGTGAAGTGCAGCAAACGCAATTGGCTGGCTTGCGCACCATTCCGGGTATTGTGTCTTTGGAAATGTTTTAAGGAAAATCGTCCATGAAAATTATTTTAGCCAGACACGGCGAAACACCTTGGAATGCCGCTGGTCGTTATCAGGGCCAGATTGATATCCCATTATCCGATACTGGAATATTGCAGGCTACGAAATTGGGCGAACGCTTGCGTGATGTCAGTATTACCCGCGCTGTATCGTCGCAACTTTCGCGTGCAAAAACAACAGCTGAATTGGCTTTGGGTGAAGATCGAAAAGCGATGTTGCAGATTGATGAGCGCTTGCAAGAAATTGCACACGGGCAATGGGAAGGCTTGTTGGCGCAGGAAATTGCCGAGCAAGATCCCATCACTTTTCAAGCCTGGCGTGACGCGCCGCAAAGCGTGCAAATGCCAGGTGGCGAATCGCTGCAGCAAGTGCTTGATCGTGCTTGGCAAGGTTTTGTTGCTGCGTGCGATGGCTTGGGAGATGACGATACTTTGCTGGTAGTTGCGCACGACGCGGTGAATCGCGTACTGTTATGCAAAATACTCGGCTTAGGTTTAAATCGCTTATGGAGTTTCAGGCAAGCACCCACCACCATCAATTTGTTGGAAGGCGATTCGGTAGATAATTTGGCTTTAGTGCGTTTAAATGATTGCCAGCATCACACACCTTTATTCGGAGAAGCGCTGCACCGCGCATTGTAATGAAACGAACACTTGATCAATGGTTGGAGTATCAACTCAGCACCCATCCGAAAGAAATTGCGATGGGGCTTGAGCGTCTGCGTGAAGTGGCGCGGCGCATGGGCTTGCTGCACATGCCGTGCCCATTAATTACTGTGGCGGGCACCAATGGCAAAGGCTCCACCGTCGCGTTTATTGAAGCGATAGCGCGTGCTTCCAATTTAAAAATAGGCGTATACACCTCGCCGCATTTATTGCGCTATAACGAGCGTGTTCGCATAAATGGTGTTGATATTTCTGATGCGGCATTAATTGAAGCCTTTGAAGCAATTGAATTGGCGCGCGGCGAAATTCCCTTAACCTATTTTGAATTTGGCACACTGGCAGGTATTTATATTTTTGCCAAAAGTGATTTAGATTTGATTGTGCTCGAAGTAGGCTTAGGTGGGCGCTTGGATGCGGTGAATATTTTGGATGCCGATGTGGCAGTTATCACCACCATCGACCTCGATCATCAAGCCTATTTAGGCAATGATCGAGAAGCTATTGGTTTAGAAAAAGCTGGTATTATGCGCTCAGGAAAACCGTGCATTGTTGGCGAGAAAGATCCGCCATCTTCGGTATTGCGACATGCCTATGAACAAGGCGTATATTGCGTGCGTGGCTATAGCGATTATCTAATTGATGTGTTCGATTCGCATTGGCTTTGGCGTGAACCGGGCTTTAGTTTGGAGTTGCCGTTTCCCACACTGAAAGCACCAGTGCAAATGCAGAATGCCGCTTGTGCCATTGCTGCTTTACGCGCCTTGCCTTTTGATATTGCCGAAAGTGCTTGGGCTGAAGGTGTGGCGAATGCGCAGGTGACCGGGCGTTTGCAAACCTGGCGCAGCGAACCTGAGGTGATTCTGGATGTGGCGCACAACCCGCAATCGGTGGCGCAATTGCTGTTGTGGCTTGAGCAGAACACGAAACCAACGGTGGCGGTGTTTAGCGCACTAAATGACAAAGATATTGTTGGAATGGTTCGCCAAATGGCGCCAGCCATCAAGCATTGGTATGTGGGCGCGCTTTCAGAGCCAGCTAGGCGAACTGTGGATTTATCGCAATGGGCGCAAATTATGGCTGAGGCTTTGCCAAATGGCGGCTACAGCTTGCATGAAAATATACCAGAAGCCTATTCGCTGGCATTAGCTGTTAATCAAGGTGAACGTGTGCTGGTGTTCGGATCATTTCATACGCTAGAAGCGGTCATGCGGATGCCTATGTAGGAGTATAATTGTGCTTCAACTGCGAGGGTTTTTCATGGAAGCACCGCTGAAGCAACGTTTAATTGGCGCCACTGTATTGGCCGCTATTGCCCTGATTTTCGTGCCTATGTTGTTGAAGAGTCCAGATGTAAAGGACTCCGACAGCGCCGATGTGCCTATACAAATACCTGCTGAAGTGGATTCAGACGGCATTAAAACCATTGAAATCCCACTGGATGGCTCAGCGCCGATTGTGACTAATGCTTTGCCAGCGGCTCCAATCGTCCCAGCAACTGCAATCAATCCAGATTCCAAGGTCATCACAAATCCAGGATCTCCGGCCATTGAGCCAGTAAAACAGCCACCTGAAACAGCGGCCATTGCTGCTGGCCAATATGCGGTAGTTATTTCCGCCAAAAATGATGCCGAAGCTAAAGCCATGGTGACTGCCTTGCAAGCACAAAATCTTGTGGCAAAAATTCAAAGCAATGGTCAATTATTTCGCGTCCGGCTTGGTCCCTATTCAAGCCGTGAATTAGCTGAGCTTGCACGCTTGCGCTCCACATCAGCGGTTACTGGCGGTATGGTGGTAGCCATGGATGCGGTGGCTTCGCCATTACCAATTGCTAAAGATGTTGCAAAACCTATACCTGCAATCCCAACAACACCGGTTGCCGTAACCGCCGTTAAATCGGCTGTTTCGCCACTGCCAGTGCCTGCTGTTACGCCACCTGCGCCAATTAAAAAACCCGATGCAGCAGTTGCTGATAAAGGCTTTGCGGTTCAACTTGGCGCGCCTGCCAATGAGCAAGCGGCTATCGCTTTGCGCGATAAAGCACGCGCAGCAGGGTTCACAAGTTTTATTCAAGCGGTGGATACCGAAACTGGCCGACGTTATCGTGTGCGTATTGGCCCAGAACACAGCCGTGATGCAGCGAAATTGCTGTTGATTTCGGCAAAACAAAAACTTGGTATAGATGGCATTGTGGTGTTGCACCCTTAATAGATAAAGGTTTTTTCATGTGCGGAATAATAGGAATTGTTGGAATCACTGATGTGGCGGCGGCTTTGTATGACGGCCTTACCGTACTACAACATCGTGGCCAAGATGCCGCTGGTATTGCAACGGTTTCTGGGCAGCGCATTAATCTGCATAAAGGCAATGGCTTGGTTAGCGATGTCTTCGGCCCAAAACAAATGGAGTTATTGCGCGGTCATGTGGGTATTGGCCATTGCCGCTATCCAACCGCGGGTTCTTCTGGCAGCGATGAAGCACAACCTTTTTATGCCAACGCACCATTCGGTATTTCACTGGCACACAATGGCAACCTAACCAACACCGAAACCTTGCGCCATGAGGTGTATGAACAAGATCATCGGCACATCAATACACAGTCTGATTCAGAAGTGCTACTTAACGTGCTCGCCCATGAATTGCTGGCACAAGGGCCACTCAGCGCGCAATCAGCATTAAAAGCCGTCGAGGGCGTGCATCGGCGCGTGAAAGGTGGTTATGCGGTTGTTGCCACGGTGCTTGGTCTTGGATTGCTGGCGTTTCGCGACCCAAATGGTATTCGTCCTTTGGTGCTTGGCAAACGCGAAACCTTACTTACCGACGAATATGCAGTGGCATCAGAGTCGGTTGCGTTGGATATTCTTGGCTTTACCCGATTGCGTGATATTGCCCCTGGTGAAGCGGTGGTTATCACCGATGATGGCCAAATGCATGTGCATCAGGCCGCACCGAAACAAAAGCACACACCTTGTATCTTTGAATTTGTGTATTTCGCGCGCCCAGACTCAATGATGGACGATATATCCGTGCACAAAGCGCGTATGCGCATGGGTGTTAAGTTGGGTGAAAAAATCTTGCGCTTGCGCCCAGATCACGACATCGATACCGTAATACCGATTCCCGATACCTCACGCGATGCAGCCTTGGAAATCGCCAGTTTGCTGGGTGTCAAATACCGCGAAGGCTTTATTAAAAATCGTTATATTGGCCGCACATTTATTATGCCCGGTCAGATTCAGCGCACCGCATCGGTTAAGCGTAAGCTCAACCCAATTCCACTTGAATTTAAAGATCGTGTAGTGTTGTTGGTTGATGATTCGATTGTGCGCGGAACCACTTCTCAGCAGATTGTGCAAATGGCACGTGAAGCCGGTGCGCGCAAAGTGTATTTAGCCTCAGCCGCGCCGCCAGTACGCTTTCCTAATGTATATGGCATTGATATGCCAGCAGCTTCCGAGCTGGTAGCACACAACCGTACTGAAACCGAAATTCAAACATTGCTTGGCTGTGATTGGTTAATTTATCAAGACATTGCCGATTTAGAAGAAGCTGTTTCTGGGCCAAAACATAAAATCAGTCATTTCGACTCTTCCTGCTTTACTGGTGAATACATCACCGGCATTGAATCGGGCTATTTTGAAAAACTTGAACATACACGCCGTGATGCGGCAAAAACCTGAGCCAGCTAGTTCTTGCTATGCATACTGAGCTGCGCCATTTAGCGCGAAAAGCGTTGTTGGAGAATTCAGTCACTGAAAAACTGTATGCGATTCAGCGCCTGCATGATGCGTTACTAAATTCCACAGTAGAGCTCGATTGCCAGCACACATTTGATGCCTTTGAATCGCCCGGACAGCCACTGCTGCCCGAACTCGTGCAGCCACGTGATGTGCCAAGGCGCGGCTTGGGCAGCGTTGAGGGCAGGGCTGCCTTGCTGCATGCAATCGCGCACATTGAATTCAATGCCATTAACTTGGCTTGCGATGCTGCGCAACGGTTTGAAGAGATGCCTGAAGCGTATTACTGCGATTGGATTAGTGTGGCGATTGATGAAGCGCGGCATTTTCAATTATTACAAAATCGGCTTACCGAATTAGGTTTTGCCTATGGCGATTTTAAAGCGCATAACGGCCTGTGGGAAATGGCTGAAAAAACCGAGCATTCTTGCTTGGCGCGCATGGCTTTAGTGCCAAGATTGTTAGAAGCGCGCGGTTTGGATGTAACGCCAGGCATGATTGAAAAATTACGGCAGCTCAATGATCTGCCATCAGTGACAGTTTTAGAGGTGATACTCAGCGAAGAAATACGTCATGTGGCAATCGGCACGCATTGGTTCAATTATTGCTGCCATGCTGAAAATAAAAATCCGGAAACTGAATTTATCAGCTTATTGAAAGGCTTTGCCAAAGGCGCAATACGCGGCCCATTTAATCTTGAAGCACGTGCGCAATCGGGCTTCACAGCGTTTGAGATGCAGGAAATCAGTGCCCTTGGGCAAAGCTAAGCGTTATTTGATTGCCGTTTACTACGAGGCTTGAGGCTTGTTCATACCAATCACCCAACACAATCCGCTCAGCAACTTGGCCTTGAATGGCTAAGGCGTGGCGGGCAGGGCGATGTGTGTGGCCGTGAATTAATCGGCGCACACCAAAGCGTTGCATGGTTTCAATCACTGCCTGCTGGTTCACGTCGGTGATGCTTTCGAGTTGTTGTGCGTCTTTCAGCTGCGCTTGGTGTGCTTGGCTGGCTTGTCGCGCGTGTTCGGTAAATGCGCGCCTTGCGTCTAGAGACTGCGAGAGCATGTGTTGCCGCCATTCTGGTTTGCGCGATTGCATTCTGAATTGTTGATACGCTGTATCGTCGGTGCATAGCAAATCGCCATGCATTAGCAAAGCCGGTTCACCGGCGCAGGTGATTACCGCATAGTCTGGCAACAACTGCGCACCAATGGCTTCGGCAAATTGCACGCCGAGTAAGAAATCGCGGTTGCCGCGTTGCACAAAAATTCGTGTGCCACTGGCACGGCATTCGGCTAGGGCTTTCTGTGAGTTTAGCGCTAATTCACTGTCGTCGTCGTCGCCAATCCAAGCTTCATATAAATCGCCAAGAATATACAAAGCTTCAATGCCGTGGCACTGTGCATTCAATAAATCATAAAACTGCAACGTGGTTTCAGGACGGGCTGCATCTAGGTGTAAATCAGAAATAAATACTAGGCTCACGCTTATTCCTGTACGCGCGCTTGGCTGATAATAATTGGATTTTTCGGCACATAATCGCCAATACTATCAATTCGAGTGGTTGGGCTTAATCGCATGGCATCAACGATTTCCTGACCCTTAATAATTTTCCCAAATACCGTATAACCGCGCGACGACATGGTGTTTGTTGAACTAAAATCAAATTGCGGATTATCGACCACATTGAAAAAGAATTGGCTGCTTGCCGATTCGCTGTCGTTGGCACGGCGAGCCGCAGCAATGGTGCCGCGCGTATTGCTCAAGCCATTATTTGCTTCACTTTTAATATAGCCGCGGTCTGCTTTCATTTTAAGCGTATTGCTGTATCCGCCACCTTGTATCAGTAAATTTTTAATCACTCGATGAAATAGGGTATTGTTATAAAAACCGGATTGCACATAGGCCAAAAAATTCTTGACCGTAAGCGGTGCTTGGTCAGGAAATAATTCAATAACAATACTGCCTTTATTGGTCAGTAGCTCAACTTTTGGATTGTTATTAAGTGATACTTGTTCTGAATTTTCGCTACTGTTTTTAGAATCAGAAATTTTGGGCTTATTGCCCAAATCAAGTTCCTGAACCATGCGTGTGCCTGCCAATAAAACAGAATTCAGCATCAGTAAGCTGCAAAAAAGAAGTATTCGAGATAAATGGCGTTTCATAGGCTTAGTTTAATGTATTCAACAGCAATAGTATTTACTGATAAGTGCGATTTTGATGTTTCAACCAGCCATCTGGGTGCCGGCCATCTGGATCATGGTGGGTCCAATGCACAACACCACCTTTCGCATTCCATGCATATTCGCCTTTGAATTCAATGCTATCACCGGCTTGGATGTTGTCTACACGCGGTGCTAAATCAATATTGTGGGCAATTAATATGCTCAGTCCGTCAGGCAATTTGAGCAAAATACGCTGATGACGGCTGCCATTGTTATCGTCAGCCAGTTCCTTAACGATGCTGCCAGTGCCTTGAACAGCAACATCGGATTGTTGTTGTTCGAATAAGCGAGCAATCGAGCCATCTTGCGCTGAATGCGAAGTGCTCGGCGCTGTAATTTTGGCAGTATTTTGCGATGTGCTAGTTTGCCCAGAAGCGCTTGGTGCAGCAGGCTGTATAGTATTTTGTTCAACATTACGGCCAAGATAAAAAAATACCAAAGCAACGGCAAGTAATGCGAGTATTTTTTTGCTCATAGGTTTAGCTAGGAATGCTTTTGCTGTAGTAGTAAAATTCTTGATCGCGTTTCCACGCTTGTTTTTCATACAAAGTTTGCGCTGAGGTATTGCTAATCGCAGTGGCCAGCTCAAGGCTAGTTACACCCAGGTTTTTTCCGAGCTCTTCAGCGCCGCGCAACAGTGCAACGCCAACACCTTTTTGGCGCGCCGAATTGGATACATATAAATCATTCAAAATAGCGATGCGGCTGGTGGTGGTTGAGCTAAAGCTTGGGTATAGCTGGCAAAAGCCCAGTAACTCATCTTGTTGTTCAGCAACCAAAATCCACGAGTCATTGCGCGCTAAACGTTCGCCAATAAAATCGCGGGCGCGCTCGATATCTGCTGGTTGTAAGTAAAATTGCCGGTAGCCATCAAATAATTCGGCAAGCAATCTTAGGTCAGAAGGTGCGGCCATTCTAATCATTAGGCGATTCATAACAATCCTACTGGGCAAAGTGTAAGCAAGCAATTTACATACATAAAATAAGGCGCTGTGTCGATTAGAAGATTACTATGCCACAAATATGCACTTTCGTCAGAGCCCTGAATTGCCATAATTGGCTAAAACGCGGGCACTTGGGTCGTTGACATCGCAACCTTGCCAGGATTTATTCGGCATCCAGAAATCCTTAATAAGTGCTTCGCGTCCTGGGTAAAACTGTTCGAATACATCGCGGTACCAGAGCGATTCTTTGGTAAACGGCGTGGCTTCTGGGTATTTATCGCTTGCGGCAAATAGCTCAGCATCGCTATACAGCGTTTCAGCGTGATCTTTTAAATAATCGACCATTGAATGCCCTACTGCATCGGAGAAAGCGGCTTTTTCGCGCCAAAGTATTTCCTCCGGCACAATATTCATGCCATCAAAGGCTTTGCGAAGCAGGTATTTGCCCATCTTGTAGGTGTTCATTTTTAAAGCAGGATCAATTGCCATGCAGTATGAAACAAAATCCAGATCGGCGAATGGCACGCGTGCTTCCAGCGAATGCGCGGCAATGCAGCGGTCAGCGCGCAGCACATCATACATATGCAGTTCTTTGATGCGTTTAGCAGATTCTTTCTGGAACTCTGCAGCGCTCGGTGCGAAATCGGTGTATTTATAGCCAAAAATCTCGTCGCTCACTTCGCCGGTGAGTAGTACTTTTATTTTGGAATGTTGGTGAATGTATTTACACACCACATACATGCCAATCGATGCGCGGACGGTGGTGATATCCCAGGATTCGGTATGCCAGATCACATCTCGCACGCTGTTAAGCGTGTCATCGCGGTTAAACAGCACTTCATGGTGTTCGGAATGAATAAAATCCGCTACTTTCTTGGCATATGGCAGATCAATCGGGCTTTTATTTAAGCCTACTGCAAAAGTGATTAGAGGTTTTTTCAAAACATGCGCAGCAATACCGCACACTAAGGAGGAATCAAGACCTCCAGACAATAAATAACCCACCGGTACATCTGCAACCAAGCGCTTGCGCACACCTTCAATCAAGCGCTCACGAATTTCAACCAGTACTTTTTCGATCGGATTATGGTGGAATTCAGCCACTTCGCTAATGTTGCGGTAGCTGATGAATTGCCCTTCGCCATCGTAATAATGGCCCGGAGGAAACGCGAAAATATCGGTGCATAGCGGCGATAATACTTTCACTTCCGAGGCAAACATAATTTTGCCATCAAGCGCACTATAACCATAAAACAAGGGGCGAATACCGATTGGGTCGCGGGCGGCAAAAAGCTTGCCAAGCGCTTGATCCCAAATAATCAGCGCGAATTCGGCATCCAGTTGGCGCGCGGTTTCGGCAATGCCAAGCTCTTGGTACAAAGGCAAAATCACTTCGCAATCGGAGTGCGAGCTGAACGGGTAACTGTCTTGATAACGCGCGTACAGGGCAGGGTAGTTATACACTTCGCCATTGCACATCATCCACACAGATTGCTGCTGACTGTGGAAAGGTTGGTCGCCGGCATGGCTTGGATCCATGATCGCTAGGCGGTGAAAGGCTAAAGTCACTTCGCCGTTAGGCTGGATAATCTCGGTATCGTCGGGGCCGCGGTGGCGCATTTGGGCAAAACTGCTTTGAAACGCTGGGGCCGCCAAGGCATTGCCTAGGGAGCCAAATAAACCACACATACACATCCTGCATTAAATTATGGGCGTAATGCCTATCTCATTTCATCTTAGCAAAGGCATTTGCCATAAAACCAGGTTATTGCAACTTTCTTATGATTATTGCTTATGCCGTATTCTGTTGAATTTAATAGGTTGGGTGTTTTTAGTGGGTAATTTAGTGAATAATGGTTGAATGTGCGGCAAAAACAGTGTTTTACGCCGAAAACAATAAAAATATGGAGATTTCACCCACTTTATGTGCCCTAGTATTTCACCCACAGGCAAAACGCGCGGCTGGATTATTCCCGTTGGCGGTGCCGAAGTTAAAGAAAATAACCCACAAATATTAAGCCGATTTGTTGAATTATGCGGCGGTGCCAATGCACGTATCGTGATTATTCCAAGCGCTAGCCGCTTATTGGAAACTGGGCCGAAATATGAGCGAATTTTTATGGCATTAGGCGCAGAATCGGCGGTGTCGGTGGATTTCGAGACCCGTAAAGACGCCTCTGACCCTAAACGCTTAGCTGTGCTGGATGGCGTGAGTGGTATTTTTTTTACTGGTGGAAGCCAGCTACGCTTAGCCACTTTGCTCGGCGGCACACCGGTTGCAAAACGGGTTCGTGAACTCAACGCTCATGGTGTGCATGTGTGCGGAACCAGTGCCGGCGCCAGCTTTATGAGTGAGCACATGATTGCATTCGGTGAAGAAGGCTCAACACCTATTGCGGGCAATGTGCGCTTAGCGCCCGGGTTAGGCTTAACCAATCGTTTTATCATCGATCAACATTTCCGCCAGCGCGATCGGTTGGGGCGCTTAACCGCAGCGCTGGCCTATAACCCATTCGCCATTGGCATTGGTTTGGATGAAGACTCCGCCGCGTTCATCAGCCCAGAGCAAGAGTTGGAAGTGGGCGGCTCTGGCGCAGTAACGGTGGTGGATGCCACCGATTTGGAATTTTCATCCATGGATCAAGTGGATGAAGGCTCGCCGGTGTGCATGCTGGGTTTGCGCGTGCATATACTGGTTGCTGGCAGCACATTTAATTTGCACACACGCGTGGCTTCGCCCGGAAGCCTTGTTACCTCTAAAAAATAGCAGGAGTTTTTATGCGCATTTTGGCTCGTTCGGTTTATGGTGGTCCATCGCAATACGCCCATTTCCCCGTGATTCGCTTGGAGCTGGATTTAGGCATTCTGGAGCAATGGCCAACCGGCCGTTTAGGGCCTGCGTTTGTGGATGCATTAGTGGAAGCAGTTCCCGAGCTTAATGTGCACGGTTGTTCCTACAAACAACCGGGCGGCTTTATTCGGCGCATGAAAGAAGATGAAGGCACATGGCTTGGACACGTGCTCGAACATGTGGCCATTGAATTGCAAAATATGGCTGGCCCAAGGAATA
>ENA-OFCF01000059-OFCF01000059.1-metagenomes-genome-assembly--contig:-NODE-59-length-57309-cov-4.755965_pt1 | contig 57309 bp, 44 predicted proteins | sample MGYA00153387_OFCF01 | MGnify analysis MGYA00153387 | reverse complement strand
TATGCTACCTGAGCATGGTACCTCTAAACGCTACTGCTTTTGTGCTGGTTTTGAAGCGAATCTTCGGAGAACGGATGGATTTTGTATATCTCTATGAGATTGCTGGCTATCCGGTATATCTTTCCGAGATTCTCATCGCCAGCGCCATATTGCTGCTATTCGCTTACATTAACATCCAGGGTTTGAAGCTGAGCTCCCGAGTCCAGAATGTCATGATTCTCCTGATGGTGGTGAATGTGCTTATTATCTTCAGTTACATGTATTTCACCACGGATAAGACACTGGTCCAGGAGACATATCTCCGGGGATATTCGGTGAGCTGGTCTCAGGTGGCCAAAGTGTTGGCCATCATCCCGTTCCTTTTTGTGGGATTCGACGTGATACCCCAGGTGGTCACAGAGCTGAATTTTAAGCCTGAGAAAGCCACCGGAATGGTCATCTTGGCCATCTTCTCCGGGGTGCTGTTCTACAACCTATTGAACATCACAACTGGACTGGTTTATACCCCTGAGGCAGCACGGAAAGAAACCTGGGCCTTGGGGAGTGCCATATTGGACAATATGGGTACCCTGGGGTTCACCCTCCTCATCATATCCCTGGCAGGCGCTGTTGCAGGGGGAATTAATGGATTTATGCTGGGCGGGAGCAAACTCATCGGTGCCATCGCAAAATACAAACTCATTCCGTCCCGATTCAAAAAAGAAAATGAAAATGGGGTCTTCTCTGAAGGCATCAAGTTCATCACTCTCGTGAGTTTTCTGGCACCCTGGCTAGGAAGGGAAGTCATCATCTACATTGTGGACATGTCCTCCTTTCTGGCAGCAGTGACCTATTTCTATGTGTGCTGGATCGGCATGAAAAAAACACGAGGACTGAATCGTTTCCTTTCAGGTGTCGGTGCTATAGTGAGTCTGATTTTTGTCGGACTTCTGGTGATCCCGGGTTCTCCGGGCAGACTCAGTGGACCTTCCATGGTGATGCTTTTGGTTTGGGCGGTTTTGGGTGTATTCTATTACAAAAGGTACGCTACAGGCAGTTCCATGGAATGAAAATCCTGACCTATAACTGATAAAAAACAGCTTCTATTAAAAAACGATAAAGCCAATGGACGATGGACTTCTGAGGTTGCCCAGGTCTTTCTCAAAAAGTAGATGATCGGAAGGGTGGTGATGAGGCTCCAATCTGACAAAGTGTACAAGTGCTCTGACAAAACCGGCAGGCATAGAAAATCAGCCCTGTATCCATTGATCCGTCGACATTTTGATAAGTTCGGGAACGTTACCCGACACAAATAATCACAACTCAGTGCGGGAGAAACGGGTCTGCGTTTTATAGCTTGAATTTATCAAGTACGAAAAAGACGATTAATTTATAACTCGAGAAGGTTGATTTTCAACCTTCTCGAGTTTTTTCAAGCAATATTTCACTCTACCAATTGTGTTTTGTGTTATGCTAAATAACATTGGTTAAGGATGGATCTCATGGTTAAGAAAGATAGGATAAAAAAGAAAAAATGATTCGTTTAAGATGTATATCCGGGTGACTTGGGGATATAGCCTTGCACTTAGCATGTGGCTGAAGCAGTGCACACTAAAGAACTTCGGCTATCTGGAGGAAGGTGCCATGAGTGTCTCCCTTATACAGAGGAGCGACTTAATCCCAGTTGCTTGGCAAATTCGTTCTCCATAAAGTCTTCACTGAGTATGAAGGTTATGAGGACTGGGTATTTACGCATAAGGTGTTAAAAAGGAGGTTCAAATGGAAAAAGAAATACAGTGGAATGAACAAGTCGATGTACTAGTCGTTGGAAGTGGCTTTGCTGGACTGACAGCAGCCATTGAAGCCGCTGAATCCGGAAAAACCGTAGTAGTCATCGAAAAAATGAAAAGTGCCGGTGGTAACTCCATTATTAGCGATGGAGGGATCGCTGCACCTAATACCAAGCTGCAAAATAAGTGGGGAATTGAAGACAGTGAGCAGATGATGTATAACGATATGCTAAAGGGCGGATTAGAACTGAATCATCCCAAACTGTTGCATACTCTCGTATCCAGTGCAAGCAGTGCCTTTCAGTGGACCATTGATGTTCTTCATGTGCCTTATTTGGATCGGGTTGATATATTTGGCGGGCATGGTGTCGCAAGGTGTTATACACCAGAAGGGGTAACCGGCCGGACCATGCTGAAAAAGATGTTGCAAAAAATCGATGAATTAGGGATTCCTATTCTGTACAGCACTTCTTTTCGATCTATCATCAAAGATGAACAAGGCAGCGTTATTGGCGGTGCTGTTTTAAAAGACTATGATTATAAAACCGATAAAGGAACTCCTGCCAACATCCGCACTCAAAGAGGGATTATTTTGGCTTCTGGAGGCTATGGAGCGGATGTGACTTTCCGGTCCATTCAGGACCCAAGACTGGATGAAAGAATCCAAACAACCAATAAGCCTTTTGCGACAGCAGAGGTTTTAAGATCGGCTTTAAGCATTGGGGCTGCTTCGGTTCAATTGTCACAAATTCAGCTTGGTGCTTGGGCGTCACCAGATGAACATGGTTTCGGATATGGCCCACTCTTTGCGGACTATATTTTATTTCAGTACGGTGTGATTGTTGATCCCGATACGGGAAAAAGGTTTGTCAATGAATTGGGCAATCGAAAAGAATCAGCGGATGCCATGTTACATTTAGGGCACCCTTGCATCGGTATCGCTGATGATACAGCTGTTAAATTCTCTGGTTGGGATCTCTCTAAAGCCATTTCAAAAGGGGTGGTAAAAACATTTGGTTCCATGGAGGACCTGGCAACCTTTTATGAGATGAATACTGGAGTTCTACAGGGCTCCATCAATCGCTATAATGGTTTTGTGCAAAAGGGTATTGATGAGGATTTTCAGAAACTTATTGTGGATGGAGCTTCTCCAGTTGAAAAAGCACCGTTCTATGCCATGCGTCTTTGGCCAAAAGTCCACTTTACCATGGGCGGCCTGTCCATCAACGAAAGAGCACAGGTCATGGATTTTGATGGCAAGACTATTGGTGGGCTGTATGCAGCAGGTGAAGTCGTGGGTGGTGTTCATGGAGCCAGCCGTTTGGGCAGCTGTGCCATTACAGAATGCATTGTTTTCGGAAGAATTTCCGGACAAAATATATAAACAAATGAACACCAGATTCGAGGGTATTTTTGGTGTGCCCTCTAAGTATCCTGTGCTCATTTCTTTAATTCATATGTGGATTCCATCCTTTCATGCATCCATAAAATTCTTGACCAAAATAAAAAGGGCTTAAACAAAAGTTTAAGCCCTTTTTCCATAATGAAATTAATTTTTCTTTCTTACTAATCCAATGATCCAAAGTAGCAGTAATGCACCAATGATTGATACGATAAAGCTCCAGATGTTTAATCCCGTTGCTGGTCCAAGATTAAGTAGACCTGCAACCCAACCACCAAGGAATGCACCAATGATACCTACGATGATATTTGCTCCAATACCCATACTTGCATCTTTTCCTGCGATCATACTAGCTATCCATCCGGACAGACCACCTAAGATTAACCATACGATAATATTTGTAATTTCTGGCATAAAATAATACCTCCTACAATAATTTATTCTTCTGAACTTTGCATTTGTTCATGATGTAATTATATGTCGTGTGTAACTTTAGTGTCAATTGATTATATGTATTGTTTACACACTGTTTAATGACTATATTTAATATTATTACTTTGTACACAAATGCATAAATAAACATTAAATTAACATCAAATAAATAAATATTTACTATATTATTACTATTGTTATTGCATTTGAATTATGGATTATTGCTATTCGCACATATAGTTAGTGACTACGAGTTTAAATCCAAGATGAATGTAATTTGGAAATATGCTAAACTTCCAAATCGCATTTTTCAACAATTATTAATATGATGCTGGCTGAGAATTCAAAAAGTATGACCTGCAAAGAACTACAAGTAATACAAACATGAAATCCGACTCGTTGAGCCAACGACTGTTCATTTGTTTATAGGTAGTTTGCAGGTTCAGGTCAAGCTGATATAGAGATCGAGTTTGCTGAAAAGGTTGAAATCTCCTCAGCTTCTTCACAATATGTGACAAATATGATATTGTAGGGTTCAAGCGTGACAATAGTACGGACAGAAATTGAAGGAGTATTTTCAACTGTTCAGCCAAATTAAATATTGTGGTGATTAATAATGTTCAAATGGTGTAAAAACTTAACAAATAGATTAGCTAAATCCAATAAGAAGAATTTTGGTTCAGTGAGGCTTGACTAGTGCAATATGAATAAGCAATTGGTAAACAAGAATTAAGGCTGAAGATCCAATCATATATTGTTGATCGTCTTTGAGAAGATTGCAATTCACTGAGAATCTTCGTTGTATGTCTCTGTACCAGGAATGGCATAGATGCACTAGGTGTGAGAGGATAATGCAGCATAATAATCGTCATACTTATTCGTTTCTGGAAAGACAACTTGAACAACTTAAGATGTGAAGATTGTCTTTCTTTTGCTTTCAAAGTGTTATATTTTCACGTAGACCCTGTTGAGGCACTACATTCATTCGTCAATTATCCTCTCGCTTGCATTTTTCAGGACTTAAAGCCTGCATTCCAGGAAAGTTATACCAAGTAATGGAGGTGCTCCCATGTCAATCGTTCATGTCAGGAACAAGAAGAACGGCGTGACCTATGTCTATGAATCCACAGGCTATTGGGACAAGGAGAAATAGCAGGCCCGGAACCACCGGGTGTGCATTGGAAAGCTCGATTCGCTCACCGGAGAATTCGTCCCATCGAAGCGGAACATTGGAATGCAGCCGGTATTTCCATGGTGCGACCCTGGCTCTTCGATGCAATCGGAGAGAAACTCCGCATCACCGAAGACCTGAAACGGTGTTTCCCTGATATCTACAAGCAAATCCTATCCCTGGCCTACTACCTGATCCTGGAGGACCGCAACCCCATGAGCCGATTCTCCAAGTGGGCGCTGACCCACACCCACCCCTTCGGATACGACATCCCTTTCCAGCGGAGCAGCGAGCTGTTTAGTGCTGTCTCGGAAGACGCCAAGCAGAACTTCTTCCAGCTGCAGGGCAGGCGCAGGCTTGAAAGCGAGTTTCTGGCCTATGACACCACCTCAATCTCGTCGTACTCGAAATCGCTGAAACAGGTACAGTATGGGTTCAACTAGGACCATGACCCGCTGCCGCAAATCAACCTCGCCCTCCTTTTCGGCGAAACCTCTAGGCTTCCTGTCTACTTCCGGAAGATGCCCGGGAACATCTCCGACGACAGGGATCCCCTGGATGCTTTGGAGATTTCCCGGTCCAAAGACCTCATCGAGAAAGCGTTCGGGAATCTCAAGGAACGCCTAAACATGAGACGTACGTCGGTTTCTTCGGAGGAGAACCTCGAAGGTAAGCTCTTCGTCCAGTTCATTGCCTTGATCTACCTGTCCTACATCAAGAAATCCATGAGCGACCACGATCTTTTCCGGAACTGTACCATGCAGGAACTTCTGGATCAGCTGGACCTCATCGAACGATTCGAGCAGCCGGGGCACCGTCCCCGCATCGGCGAGATGACGAATCAGCAGCAGGCTCTTTATGGGTTCTTCGGAGTAGAGTCGCCTACATAGGTATAATTGTCCGGGAATTCAGGTTAAAGATTCTTCATGCGTAGTACCTTTGTTTTTACTCAACTCGAAAAGCCTTGAAATCAGGGAATATCGGTTTCAGATCAGGAAATGACCTTCTTGATTTTGAATGTTTCATTTCAATCGACTTCTGCTTGATGAATCTTGGTGAACTTCGAGGGTTTACTATCCACCAATCGGATATGCAGACGCCTATCCTCACACAAGTGTTTTTGTACCTATATGCTTAGGGAACCTATTAAATAATCCCTGAAAGCCAGTATATTTCATCTCGTTTTGTGCCTTGGGGCGGAAAAGGAACCAAACAGAATGAAAATCAAGACAATGGAATATTTAACGTAAATCAGTCATATGATTTACGCTAAAATATGATAAGATAGACAATAAAAGTTCAGTTTAACGTAAGATCGATCAGTTCATCATTTCATGAGAATGATCAATAAAGGAGATAGTATGGCTAATAAGATACTCGTCATCGACGATGAGATTAATCTTCTCCAAGTGGTTGAAGATTACCTTAAGAAAAATGGTTTCGAAGTCTATGTTGCGGACAGAGGAGTCATCGCCCTTCAAATGTTCAGAACGATTGAACCGGATTTTATCATCTTGGATCTTAATCTTCCCGATATTTCAGGAGAGGAAATTTGTAAAATCATCAGAAAAGAATCTGAAATTCCAATTCTGATGCTTACTGCAAAAACCAGTGAAGATGCTAAGGTAACAGGATTCTTTCTTGGGGCTGACGATTATCTCACTAAGCCCTTTAGTCCAAGAGAACTCGTTGGAAGAGTTAAAGCAATCCTAAAAAGGACAAAAGGAAAGGGACCAGCTAGTGAAGTCTTTGTCTTTGGTGATAATGATTTGGTTATAGATGACCGCAGACATTTGGTCACGAAAAATGCAGTACCTATTAATCTCACCCCTAATGAATACAAAATTCTCCATGTCCTTGTTCAGTATCCGGAGCAGGTATTTTCAAGGAACCAATTGGTTATTGCAGCATTGGGATATGACTTTGAAGGATATGACAGAACGGTGGATACCCATATTAAAAACATCAGGCAAAAGATAGAAGATGATCTTAGAGACCCCAAATATATTGTTACTGTTTATGGCGTAGGATATAAATTCATAGGTGATGAAAAATGATAAAGATAAAAAGCCAACTTGGGAGATATTTCACATTGATATCAATCCTTTCTGTAGGTTTCATCACCATCATTTCAAATCTCGGAATGAATATATTTTTCAGTAATTATCTTCAGAATGCAAGAAATATCAAGGATCTCGCTATGATGGACTATATCGTTGAACTTAATCATGAAGGTCAAGGACTGAACGATGTGGATAAGATGAGTATCGCACATTACGCATTTAACTTATCTTCTGAAGTCATAATCATGGACCTGTCCGGGCAGGTTGTGTTAGGGACGACGAATCCAGAAGGCGTAGGGCAAGGCTTTATCGATAAGACGGATTATCTGGATAATGCAAAATTTGCATATAAGTCATATGAATTCAAGGAAGAGGATAAAGCCATTGGCAGCATTCTTGTGGGAAGGCCTAAAAGTATATTTTCTACAACTGAAGATAAGAGGTTTTTCTATATCATCAACGGAATCTTTCTTTTTTCAGCATTACTCTCCATATTTATCGGGTCATTCTTTAAAAATCGAATATCAAAAACCTTCTTGAAACCAATATATGCGATCCAGAAAAACTCGAAATATATTGAGGAAGGTCTCTATAACAAGGTAAATGACGTTGACACCAATACCTATGAGCTGAATGATTTATCTCTTACCATTAATAATATGGCCTTAAAACTTGGGCAGCAGGAAAATATCAGAAAGAGAATGACTGCTGATATCTCTCATGAATTGAGGACACCATTAGCCACATTAAATAGTCATATTGAAGCATTCCTAGATGGTGTATGGGAACCAACTCCAGAAAGACTGGTCATCATACAAAATGAGATTACCAGACTCACAAAGCTGATCAAGGATTTGAGTGACTTATCCAGTCTTGAAAGTGAGGGAGCTAGTTTCGAAAGGAAAGAAATCAATCTCTCTTTGTTATTTTCGAATATCATCGAATCCTTCGAGCCTCTGTTCAATAGTGAAGAAATCACTTTGGAAAAAGCAATCAAGGACCATATGATGGTATTGGGAGATGCCGATAAACTAAACCAAATCTTTATTAATGTCATATCAAATGCATTAAAGTACACGCATAAAGGGGGTAAAGTTCATGTGGAGATGGTTGAGGAGAAAGAACACATTTACATCAGAGTCATGGATAACGGTATCGGGATAAAGAAGGAGGATCTTCCTTTTGTTTTTGAAAGGTTTTATCGTGGTGACAAGTCAAGAAGTAGGGAAACTGGTGGAAAGGGAATAGGGCTTACCATAACGAAAGCACTTGTTGAAGCACATCATGGTCATATAAAAATTTCAAGTGAACCAGATGAGGGAACAACAGTGGTGATTCGATTTGATAGACTGATGGTCTAGATGGAACATCAGGTTCTTGTCTTCGCACTTATCCTCACTTCGAAAAGTCGAATGTGAGGGGAGAGAGCACTTGCTTCAAATAATGCGGGCAAAATCATTGATGACTGACAGAGTGTCAAGGGAGATTATAGCAAGAGAAGGAGCTGTCCTTAATCTATAAGTGTCCAGAAAGTTCCTTGTAGGCCTAATCAATTGGAAGCACACATTCTTTGTAAAGACTGAAATGATAACAGGAACATCCGAGTGAAATAGGAACAGAAGCCATAGGGAGACCACAATAAAGCAGGAAAAGATCAAAGGATTTGAGTCAAGCTCAAGTCCTTTTTCTATTTCCATCCATAAAATGGCAAAGAACTCATTGACCATTGTCCGCTTGAAAGGGATGTGCTTTTTTCTTATACGCTGAAAGCTGCTACGGGAAGGACCTAGATATAAATCGTTGTTTTAACTTCTAAAGAAAGCAAGCTCATCAATAAATGAATCTTAAATACCACTTTGACAAACTGTGGAATGCCGATTTTGCAATAATAAATATCCTTAGTGGAACGTTTATTTAATCGGATCTTCTAAACCTGATGTTCATGTCCATTAAAAAAAGAACCTGTGCTTTGAAATATCAAAGCTTTTGTCGTTATGATGACATAGGGTTACTTGAAAGTCCCATGGACCATACGATTGTAACCTCCATGAGTTCTCCACAATTGTTTTGTAAAACTAATGTGGGCATATTTAGTAGATCTTGGTATATGAAATAATGAAGGGAATGAGTAAATGAAGACTGACAAAAAAACAAGGAAAACAACGACAAAAAAGAAAAGCAGTACTATTATCTTGGGAATAATTGCGGTATTCGTCATTACGATGGCAGTTGCAACAGGAATTAAATCCAACAGCAAAAAAGAGGTTCTTGCGAAACAGCCCAATACCGTGGTCACTGCCATTACCAACGAGAATGGCGATGTCATCATTCCCATTGCAGATCTAAGTGAAACTGCAACTTTCTATTCTTATGACAAACTTGACACGAAAATAGAGTTTCTAGCAGTAAAAGCATCAGATGGAACCGTTAGAACAGCATTCAATACCTGTCAGGTCTGCTATGCATCAGGCAGAGGATATTACGTGCAAAAAGGTGATGTCCTAGTATGTCAGAATTGCGGGAATGTCTTTGAAATGGATCAGGTTGAAAAAATCAAGGGAGGATGCAATCCAATCCCTATTTTTGAGGAGAATAAAGAAGTAACGGAGTCATCTATCATTATTAAAAGCGAAAATTTTACAGAGGCTGAAAGCCTATTTGCCAATTGGAAAAATTAGGAATGGAAAACGAATCGAAGAAAGTATCAGACCGCAAAATAATGAGATTAGAGGGTGATGTCTATTCATCATGTGAAAGTAACTTCGCAGAGAAAAAAATCACTTTGGATGGTATGTCTTGTATTGGGTGTGAACAAAAGATAGAAAAAGCTCTGACAAAACTCCATGGGGTATCCAAGATCAATGCCAGTTATACGACATCGACTGCTGATATCATCTATTATCCTGAAATAATCGATGTAGAGTCTATTTACAGAACCATTGAAAAAACAGGATATGCTGTTGTTCTTTCACCTGGAGAGAGGAAAGATGAGAACTCGTCCAATCTGACAACTTTATTTATAGGACTGATTCTTGTTGGATTATATGTAATCATCAAAAACACCATTGGCTTTAATTTATTTCCTCAAGTGACACAAAGTATGGGATATGGAATGCTTTTTGTCGCGGGACTTTTTACTTCAGTCCATTGTATCGCCATGTGCGGAGGGATAAACCTGTCGCAATGTGCAGGATGCATCAATAGTGAAAGTAAGAGCCTATCAAGTAGATTGAAACCGAGTTTTCTATACAATCTTGGCAGGGTGTCCTCCTATACAATTCTTGGAGGACTCGTTGGAGCCCTTGGCTCCGTTTTCAGTGTTTCACTTCAAGGAAAAGCCTTTATTTCTATAGTTGCAGGGTTGTTCATGGTCATTTTGGGGATCAACATGCTGTCCGTCCTACCAGCCATAAGGAAAATCATCCCCAGGCTTCCAAAAAGGATAATCAATAAGATTGACCGTAAGAGAAGTGAAAAGGGTCCATTTATTGTAGGGTTGTTGAATGGATTTATGCCTTGTGGCCCATTGCAGGCTATGCAACTATATGCGCTTGGAACAGGTAGCTTTTTCACAGGAGCTTTGTCGATGTTTCTGTTTAGTTTAGGGACAGTTCCTCTGATGTTCGCCTTTGGCGCGTTTAGTTCGCTAATCAACACTGCGTTCAAGAAGCAGATGATGAAAGTAAGTGCAATGCTCGTGATTATACTGGGAGTTGTGATGAGCAATCGGGGCTTTTTATTGTCAGGGATCAACATTAAAGATAAAATCCTTTCCCCCATTGGGATCAGTCAGGACAACGGCAACCATTCTAGTAATGCGATTTTGGTTAATGATCATCAAACTGTAACGACAATACTTGATTCAGGAAGTTATAAGCCTATTACGGTTTACGCAGGAGTTCCCCTAAAATGGACGATTGTCGCAGAAAGTGGTTCATTAAACGGATGTAACAATGAAATCGTCATTCCAGAATATGGCAAACAAAAAAAACTGGAGCTAGGAAATAATGTGATCGAATTTACACCGAAAAGCGCTGGCACAATCACCTATACCTGCTGGATGGGAATGATTCGCAGTAAAATCATCGTAAAGTAGATACAATACGGATAAGATATACACAACTTCAGATAGGATCAATGAGTATTTTGAAACAATAACATCTAATACATCATTATCTCCATGAGTTCTCCACAATGTTATAGTATTTTTAAAATGTGATATTTACACACAAAAGGAGAATAATAATGATTAACATTAAGAGTATATTAACCATTGCCCTGTCTTCTGTTCTTGTCCTTTCTCTATCTGCATGTGGCACCAAGAATGTCGAGGAAAATGTAACAGATAAGGGAATAAGCGCGTTCAATGAAATCGTAAAGACCTACCCGGACAAGAAAGGATTTCATGATGCTTTGCAGCATTGGGGATTTGAAATGAATCCAGGAGAAAAGCTGGAATGGAGCAAAGACATGTCTGCAAATAAAGCGGATTTTGCCATGGTCGTTTTAGCAGAACCACTTATCAAAGCAGGACTGGATGTTGAAAAACTTGATAAGAATGTCTGGTTATTTGCAGAGGCGGGTAAGGATACTATGGGTATGGAGCAGCCTGCAGTCCTGATATTGCCTTATGATATCAGTGATACGATGATGACTACCAAAGATTCTAACGACTCCATGAAAGCTCTTCTTGCTGCAGATAAGGATAATCTGAAATATCATGAAGATAAGCAGCATTATGTGCTGAATATGGGGAATTCAAATGAGGCTATATGGACGGAGAAGCTTGGACTAAATGATTCCGATATGGTCTTTGTTTTTGATGCAAAACCCCTAATAACGGCTGGACTTGATATTAATAAACTGGAAGGTTCGGGATGGGTCTTTAAGGAAGCTAGCGATATCGACAAGACTCCTGACCAGATCATCAAAACATACGATCTTAAGAAATAGAGAGTTAGCAAGTAAAACATGTGACTAATAAAAAAACGTTAGAATCGTTGCAATTAAACGATTCTAACGTTTTAAACTTTTCCTGCTGAGTTCTTCCCTGAGCTGTCCTTGGAGAGGATTAGATGAACACTATTTTTTCAGTACCCGAGAGTTTGCAGCCACACATCCTGAAAGCCATGTTTGACAAATTCCTGTGAAGCTCTCGGCTTAGGGTTTCATTGTTTCAATACAGCACATATGTAATCATTGTCACAGTATTCTTGTTGTGAGACAGGAGCTGTAAGGTTTTTCATTCATCAGTGGCAAGATGGTGGCAGGTCATTGAGTAAACCTCATTTGTTAATGGCAGTAGGTTAATTCTCATTTTAGGATATCGGTTTGACTCGATGGATTTTTGGCTCAAATGACCTTGTTGCACTTAAATGGTAATCCGCCAGAACATAAAATCCTGGAAAAAGGGAAGCTGCAAGATGATGGAAAATTATCTTGCAGCTTCCCTTTCACTTTTATCCCAATGGGCTTGGTCCACGATGGCTATTATTTCTTCTGGGCGCCTAACTTTCGCAACAGTGGGGGATGTGTGTTTCCCGAAGATATTTCACTAATCTGAAATTAATGGAAAAATCTGGAATCAGTTATTGTATAATGGATTCAACAGGATTGTTATGATGAAAATACTGACCTTATATCGATGCAAAACCAGCATGAAATTACGGAGGTAGTCGGATGAGAGAAGAATTCAGCTTGAATTTCCAATGGGAATTTTATAAGGGTGTGGAGAACGAGGTAATCACGGAGGGGAATCTGGAGAAGTATGACAAGGAAATTGTTGATCTGCCCCACACCACGGTCCTTCTCCCGTTTAATGACTTCAATGAAACGATTTATCAGTTCAAGAGCCTTTACCGAAAAAGCATATTCATCCCGGAAGAATGGCAGGAAAAGGCGATCACGCTCACCTTTGAAGGGGCAGCCAACCTATCCTATGTCTACATCAATGGCAAAATATGCTTCAAGAGCCTCAGCCCCTTTCTTCCGTTTGAACAGGAAATCACGGAGCATCTGCATTTCGGGCAGGAAAATCTTATCGAGGTCTTGCTGGATTCCCGGGAAATCGACGACATTCCGCCTTTTGGTGGAGCCGTGGATTACCTAACCTATGGCGGAATCTATAGGGAAGTGCATCTTACTGTCCATGACAGGACCTACATCCGGAACGTCTTTGCCCATGGGGAAAATGTGCTTGAGGAAGAGAAGACTTTGATTGTCGAGACGACGCTCAACGCTGACTTTGAAGGCAGCCTTGTCTATAAGGTGTTTGAAGGGAAGAACAGGGACGAAAAGACAGAACCCCTATATTCGACGATCAGGAAGGCCCAGGGGAAAAGAAATAAGGACAGTCTGAAAATGAAAAGTGTGCTGCTCTGGGAAATCGAATCCCCAAACCTGTATACCCTTGAAGTGATACTTGTGGACAACAGCGGAATCGCTGTGGATAACAAACTGGAAACCATAGGCTTTCGGGAAGCCACCTTCAAGGAGAAAGGGTTTTTCCTGAACGGCAGACTGGTAAAACTCTGTGGGCTGAACCGGCACCAAAGCTACCCCTATGTGGGGTATGCCATGCCATCTTCCATGCAGGAGAATGATGCCCTTGTCCTGAGGAATGAGCTTTCAGTGAACATCGTCAGAACCTCCCATTATCCTCAGTCGACCCATTTCCTTGACAAATGCGATGAGCTCGGACTTCTCGTCTTTGAGGAGATTCCGGGCTGGCAGTATATCGGGAACGAGTCGTTCAAGGAACTATCCAAGGATAACCTGAAAAAAATGATCAAACGGGACAGGAATCATCCCTCCATCATCATCTGGGGGGTCCGGATAAACGAATCGAAGGACGACAGCATCTTCTATACAGAGACAAACAAGATCGCCCACCTCTACGATGAGACCAGGCCCACCGGGGGAGTCAGGAATTTTGACAAGAGCGAACTCCTTGAAGATGTCTATACGTACAATGATTTCATCCATAACGGGGAAAACAGGGGACTCAGGGACCCATTGGAGGTGATTCCCAGAAAGTCACCCTACCTTGTCACAGAACACAACGGGCACATGTACCCGACAAAGAGCAGCGACACCGAGAGGATCAGGGTTGCCCAGACTTTGCGCCACCTGAAGGTCATCGATGCCATGATGGCCGACAAGAGGATTTCAGGGTGTATCGGATGGTGCATGGCGGATTACAATACCCACAAGGATTTCGGCAGCGGGGACAGAGTATGCTACCATGGAGTTCTCGATATGTTCAGGCAAACCAAGCTCGCATCCCATGCGTACCGTTCCCAAAGTGAAGACCGGGCGGTGCTGGAGGTTTCCTCATCCATGAACATCGGGGATTACCCGAACAGCGACCTTGGGGAGGTCTATGCCTTCACCAACTGCGACTATGTTGAACTCTATAAGAACAAGGAATATATCAGGACCTTCAAACCGAAAGTTGGCAAAGGGCTCCACCATCCACCCATCCTCATCGATGACTTCATCGGAGAGCTCCTGACAAAAAATGAAGGGATTTCCAGCCGGGATTCAGACAAGATCAAGAAACTCATCAAGGCTGGCGCGAAATATGGGATGAACCTTCCCCTGATCGACAAGAGCAGGATGGCCATCATCATGCTCAAGTACAAGTTCAGCAGGGATCAGGTGGTGGAACTCTTCGGAAAGTACTATGCCAGCTGGGGGAAAGATCAGGTCGAATACACCTTTAAGGGCTATCGTGAGGGGAAAATGGTTCGGGAAGTCACGAAGGGTCCAATGATGGAGAAGAGGCTGTTGCTTGAGTTCTCGAAGGATATCCTGGAAGTGAGGGATACCTATGACGTCATCTCCGTGGGTCTCAGGGAGGTCAGCCACAATCAAGACACCCTTGCCTACTCCAATGAGATTGTAACGCTTGAAACCGAAGGGAACATCGACATCCTCGGTCCGAAGGTATTTCCGCTCAGAGGAGGGCAAAGTGCCTTCTACATCAGAAGCACCGGATTTGAAGGAAAAGGGAAGGTCAGGATCAGGACCGAAAACCTGGGTTCCTTTGAATATGAGATTCCGCTGAAAAATATGAACTATCGACGCCTTTAGTTGGAAAATTAGGAGGTAAATGGTATGACAGGAAAACAGCTCGCAGGGGAGAAAGCCTGCGAATATATCAAAGATGGAATGACTCTGGGGCTTGGAACCGGCTCAACGGTTTTCTTCACCATCCAAAAACTTGGACAGATGGTGAAAGAAGGGCTGCAGGTCACCTGCGTCTCCACATCCAGAGCAAGCACCGTCCTGGCTAAGCAACTTGGAATCCCCGTGGTCGACTTCAGCCTTGTGAGATCCATCGACCTGACTATCGATGGGGCGGATGAGGTCGATGAAAACCTCGATGGGATAAAAGGCGGAGGTGGTTCGCTTCTCTATGAAAAGCTCGTGGCCGAAGCCTCCAGGGAAATCATCTGGGTGGTGGACGAGAAGAAGCTCGTGAAGAAGCTGGGGAAGTTTCCCCTTCCCGTCGAAGTGATTCCATTTACCCATGACAAGCTCTTTAATATCTTCGAAGAGCTCGGGTTCAGGCCCACCTACAGGATGAAGGGCGGGGAGCTGCTCTTTACTGATGGTTCACATCACATCATAGACCTTCACCTGGACGAGATTGAATTTCCAGAAGACCTCCACAAAACCCTGAAACTGATACCTGGCGTGGTAGAAACCGGACTGTTCCTGAATATGGCCGACAGGGTAATCGTGGGCTATAAGGATCGGTCGGAGGTCATCGAAAGAATCGGAAAATAGAAAACAGGCCCAGACGAAAAAGGACACGTTCCTTTATTCCTCTGGGCCTGTTATTTGGTTTTTGTCCAATGGACGGAGGCTATTCCAGGCAGAGCGCTCTGATGGCTTTGCCGACGCCCGAATTGTTATTGGTGTCCGTAATCATCTTTGCCGCCTGCTTGACCTCTTCTGTGGCGTTTCCCATAGCAACACCCATTCCAGCATACCTGATCATGGAAAGGTCGTTCTCCTCGTCTCCGATGGCAATGACTTCCTCCCTGCTTATTCCGAGCCTCTTGATAAGGGCTTCGATTCCATGGGCTTTGCTGACCCCTTTCTTATAGACCTCGATATTGGATCTGGAGGAAGAGACGACTTCGAACCGCGGAAGGCTGATGAACTCATCTCTTAGTTTTTTCAATGCATCCTGATTCCCGTTGGAAAAGATGATGGCCTTCAGGAAATCATTCTTCATCTTTCTCAGCTCTTTTTCCAAATCTTCCGTGACGATGATTTTAATTTTCTTGTCCTCAGGCAATATGGAATTGGCGTGGACATAGCCGTTGCCGTCTCCAAGGTCACCTTTGCAGATGAGCGTGTTCGAACCGTTGTAGTGTGCGAAGAGGCCAGACCTTTCAATCTTGTCCTTGATGAAGAGGACGTCCTTTAGGGGGAGAGACTCATGGCGCAAAATCTCTTCCTGGTATTTTACAAAAGCACCATTGGATGCGATGGTCAGGGTGTCCACTCCAAGTATTCCTCCATAAAGCGTACCGTAGTTGTACATTCTGCCTGTAGCAATCACCGTTTGGATCCCTTTTGCGGCTGCTTCCTGGATGGCTTGGATATTCTCCAGGGGGATAATTTTATCATCATTGTAAAGAGTCCCATCCACATCGATGCAGATTAATTTATATTTGGTCATTCCTAAATCTCCTCAAATTGTTTTACTTAATTATACATGAGCCGTGAGAAAAAGGAAGATTCCCATTGTAGATTATGATGGATAGACAGTATAAAACATGTGAAATAATGCATTGATTAGTACGTTATTGACAATAATTTTGCTATTATCTAATAATAATTATCTATTTTAAAAATATTTATCAAATCCCTTGAAAACGTAATCATCTACTATTATACTTTATACATAACCTTAATTTCAGAATTTTCAAAATGAAATTATGGACATCACGTGATGAGTCTAAGCAACAAGGAGGTTTACATGAACATAACAGACGTCAGAATCAGGAAAATTGCTGCAGATGGCAAGATGAAGGCTATCGTATCAGTCACCTTTGACAACGAGTTCGTTGTGCACGACATCAAGGTGATCGAGGGACAGAATGGTCTTTTTATTGCTATGCCATCGAGGAAAACTCCAGATGGAGAATTTAAGGATATCGCCCACCCGATCAACACGCTTACCAGGGAGAAACTCCAGAATTCCATTCTTGAAGAGTATGAGAAAGTAAGAACCGAAGAAGAAGAGAGAGTTGTTCAAGAACCTATTGCAGTCGAATAGAATCTGGAAAAATAACCTGCATAAGGTTATTTTTTTATTCCGTTGACAAATTCAGAAGAAAACATGGGATTCATGCTACTATTGTCATCGATTCTGCCTCTAATGATTTTAAAGTGCATTTATTTTGAAATGGAAGGAATTAAACCCGCAATGAGTTGAAATAAAAATGAACGTAACCTATAATTAAATAGAAATTAGAAGGCTTTTGGTTTGGGTACATACCAAAAGCTAATTCTCATGTCAGTTATTAAGGTAGGGGTGAAATATGGGTAAGTATGCATTAATTCTAGCTGCAGGAGAAGGAAAACGAATGAAGTCAGAGACTTCCAAGGTCCTTCACCAGGTTTGTGGCAAAGAAATGGTCAACCACGTTATTGACATCATGAGAAAGTCTGGCTTTGACGACGTAAATGTTATCGTAGGAAAGAGCAAAGAGCAGGTAATGGAAAAGACCCGGAACAGGAATGTAAGTTTCTCCGTTCAGGAGGAGCAGCTGGGAACGGGTCATGCCGTCCTGTGCGCCAAAGCGTTCCTCACGGACAAGGAAGGTACCGTAGCCATCTTTACGGGCGATGCTCCGCTCATCCGGGAAGAGACGGTAAAGGGATTGCTAGAGACCCACGAAGCGGGCGGCTTCAGTGCCACGCTTCTGACCTCAGTCATAGAGGACCCAACAGGATATGGAAGGGTCAAGCGGACCGGGGAAGAAGTGGAGAAGATCATCGAACACAAGGACTGTACACCTGAAGAACTCCTGTTGAAGGAGATCAATGCAGGGATGTACCTGTTCGATGTGAAGGAACTTCTCGAAGCCCTGGGACTTCTCAAGAACAACAACGTCCAAGGGGAATACTACCTGACGGATGTCATAGAAATCATGAAGGACAAGGGCCTTAAAGTGGGGGCTGTCATCACTGAATTCGATGAAACCCTCGGGGTGAATTCAAGGTCCCAGCTGGCAGAAGCCGAAGAAATCCTGAGAAAAAGGATCAACCGATTCCATATGGACAACGGTGTTACGCTGATTGATCAAAACACAACCTATATCGGTGCGGATGTCGTTATCGGCTATGATACCATCATCTATCCCAACAATGTCCTTGAGGGGAACACCATCATTGGAAAAGGGGTCACCCTGTATCCCAATTCCAGAATCGTGGACTCCACCATAGGCGATTCTGTCACAGTAACCTCCTCGGTGATTCTTGAATCTTCTGTGGGCAAGAATACGAAAGTCGGCCCCTTTGCCTATATCAGACCTGAGTGTGTGATTGGCGAGGATGTCAAGGTCGGTGATTTTGTTGAAATCAAAAAATCCACCATTGGTAATGGCACGAAGATCTCCCACCTGACCTATATCGGTGATGCCGAAGTCGGTTCCCATGTCAACTTCGGTTGTGGAACCGTCGTGGTAAACTATGACGGAAAGAACAAGTTCAAAACCATCGTCAAGGACAATGCATTCATCGGATGCAATACCAACCTTATCTCCCCGGTTACTATCAATGAAGGTGCCTTTACGGCAGCGGGTTCCACAATCACCGATGATGTTCCAGAAGGTGGTCTGGGAATCGCAAGAGCCAAGCAGGTAAACAAAGAAGGCTGGGTACAAAAAAGAAAAGATAGCGGAAAGTATTAGGAGGACGGAAGATTAATGATTAAGAAATACAATAATTTCAAGATTTTTGCAGGTAATTCGCATCCACAGCTGGCGAGGCAGATTGCCGACATCCTTGGCGTAAAGCTGGGCGATTCAAAGGTTGGGACTTTCTCTGACGGAGAGATATTTGTCGAGACAAATGAAACGGTCAGAGGATGCGATGTCTTCATCATCCAATCCACAAACAATCCTGTCAATGACAACCTGATGGAGCTCCTGATCATGATTGATGCTTTTAAAAGAGCTTCAGCTGGCCGAATCAATGCGGTAATCCCCTATTACGGGTATGCCAGGCAGGATCGGAAAGTCAGGTCAAGAGACCCGATTACTGCAAAACTTGTTGCGGACCTTCTGACCGCAGCTGGTGCCGACAGGGTGCTGACCATGGACCTTCATGCTCCCCAGATCCAGGGGTATTTCAACATCCCCTTGGACCATCTTCTTGGAATGCCGATCATAGCGGATTACTTCATCAAAAAGGGCTTCATGGAAGACACGGATGTTGTTATCGTATCGCCTGATTTAGGCTCTGTCACAAGGACAAGAAAGCTGGCTGAAAGGCTCCATGCACCAATGGCCATCATCGACAAGAGAAGACCAAAGGCAAATGTTTCTGAAATCATGAATATCATCGGCGATATCAACGGCAAGACCTGCATCCTCATCGATGACATGATCGATACCGGCGGAACCATCTCCAATGGGGCAAGTGCACTCAAGGACCTCGGTGCAAAGGAAGTCTACGCTGCCTGTACGCACGGTGTCCTATCGGGTCCCGCAATAGACAGAATCAATCAGAGTCCCATCAAGGAACTTGTGATGCTGGACACCATCGCATGGCCGAACAGGGACGACCTTACAAAGTTCATTTCTCTTTCCATTGCGCCCCTTTTCGCTGAAGCAATCAAGAGAATCACAGAGGATGTTCCACTAAGCAAGCTCTTCGACTAGAAGCTGCAATTTCACGGGACAACCTGATTCAGCCTAATTAAAAGAATCAATAGAAGCTGTATGGAAAATCAATTCCATACAGCTTCATTCAGTTCTTTTTGAAACCTCAGCGGAAGCTGGCAAACATCAGTTTCTCAACGACTGGGGTTATCTCTTCAAGCCCACATGCGGTGGAAGTTCAACGACGCCCTGCAGGAGCTACATCTCTCACAATCCTCTACAGCATAGAGGAAACAGCCAAGGAGATTAGTCTGAACCGGTTCCCTTATTTGGAATCCCGGCTTAAATCGATTCCTGACTTGAACAAAACGCAATTGGCCATGAAAGACATGTTTCTATGGTCGGAAAGCTTGCCGGACAAGTGCAGAAACAAAAAAATAAAGAATTAAATTAGGGTTGAAAGTTATCTCAATAACTATGGATATTCGGTTCTAATTGAAAAAGTTGCAGCTTTAGGATATATGTTCCATAAAAATGCAACTTTTTATTTATTTGAATATAATCTGGGACTCTTCGTGAAGCTTAATCAGTTTTTTAGAAAACCAAAGATAACGTTCATAGTATTTCTCATATTCGTCATGTCTTTCTTCACTGTAGCATATATTTTTTCTTATTCTACTGCTATTTTCCAAAAGGAAATTCTTTTCACTTAAGAGAACAGCGCCTAAACAGCTGCTTTCCAACGAAGTTGAAACTTCATAATTCATCCCGAAAATATCAGCTAGCATACCGCTCCACTCCTGACTTTGTAAAAATCCACCAGATGCTTTGATCATGGTGCTTTTTCCACCAAGTTCCTCTAGTAGAGTCCAGACCTCTCTCAAGTTAAATAATATCCCTTCTAATGCAGCACGAACAAAATGGGCCTTCTCGTGATATGCCGTAACACCAATATAGGAGGCTCTTAAACTCCCATCCCAATGGGGTGCTCTCTCCCCGTAAAGATACGGAACAAAAAGGAGCTCATCGCTGCCAATGGGAATATGATTGATGCTCATCGGCAAACGCTCATAAAGCATTCCTTCGTTCTCGTAGAGAATTCCATCAAGCCAGGAAAGGTTATTTCCACCATTATTTATTGCACCACCAATGACCCATTTATCTTTTGAAAGGTAATAGCAGAAGGTTCTCCCTTCCTTATCCAGTATCGGCTTATTCACAGTCATTCTAACCGCACCACTGGTTCCAATGGTTAAAGTAGTTTCGCCTTTTACCATGGCCTGGCTGCCTAAATTTGCAAGACATCCATCAGATGCTCCCACCATAAGCTTGACATCAGCGGGAAGATTCAAATCAGTGAGGAATTCTATGTTAGTTGGCGATAGACAACAGGTTACATCAACAGGCTCTGAGAGCATGTCGTCCTCAATATTCAAATAAGAAAGTGCCTCCATATCCCAAGTCAGATCATGAATGTTAAATAACCCAGTAGCAGATGCCACTGAGTAATCCACCACATATTCTCCAGTTAAGTGATGAAAGATAAATTCCTTTATCCCTATGGCTTTGTAGGTCCTTTCTAATAAATCAGTATGCTTTTCAAACCACTTCAATTTAAAAAAAGGACTCATGGAATGAATTGGGGTTCCCGTATTTTCGTAGAGCTTCTTCCAATTATTTTCTGCTTTAAAGGTCTCGACCTCCTTGACACAACGATTATCTGACCAGATAACGCTTCGGGTTATAGGCTTATGAAATCTGTCCATGAGGATTAATGAATGCATAGCACTGGAAAAAGAGATTAGGCTGACATTTTGACTGTCGTGGCCGATTTTGACTAGTACCTCTTTCATGGCTTTTTTAAACGCCAAAAGAATCTCTTCAGGATCTTGTTCAGCGTAGCCAGGCTCCTCATGATAGGTAGCATATTTAATATTCGATATGGCAATAGCTTCCAAATTTTCGTCATAGAGTACAACTTTAGTACTGGTTGTCCCAATATCCACACCAATCTTATATCTCATCGGTTTTCCCTTTTCTGGGAATAGCATGGCCTCCAAATTTATTTCTTAAGGAAGCAATGACCTTTTCCCCGTATTTCTCCTGATCTTCTGAAGCATATCTTATCATAACTGACTGGGTAATCACGGGTATGGATACTCTAAGCTTCAAAGCTTCCTGTACTGTCCATTGCCCTTCCCCGGAAGATGGAATGATGCCTTCAAGAGAAGTCATCTTCTGATCCTTCTTCAGCAAAGATTCAGTAAGTTCCATAAGCCAGCTTCTGATGACAGAACCGTTATTCCAAACAGTGGCAACCTTTTCTAAATCATAATCAAATCGGCTTTTATGGAGAAGATTAAATCCTTCTCCAATGGCTTGCATCATGCCATATTCGATTCCATTATGTACCATTTTAAGAAAATGTCCACTTCCACTTTCTCCTGTGTAGAGGTATCCCTTCTCAACGTTAAGCGCCCTAAAAAGGGGTTCGATGAATGGGAATATTTTTCGTTCGCCTCCAATCATCATGCAGGAACCATATCTTGCACCATCTATTCCCCCTGAGGTACCAACATCAAAAAAATGGACATCCTTTATTTTTGCTCTTTCATAACGCTTTATGGAATCTTCGAAATGTGCATTTCCTCCATCAATTACGATATCCCCTGGAGAGAGCTTATCTAATACCCTTGAAAAAACATCTTCAGTAATTTCCCCTGCAGGAAGCATCAGCCATATTATTCGCCTTTCTGAGAGTGAATCTATGAGACTATGGATCTCCTCAAAAAACACAGCCCCAAAATCAGTTGCCTCCTTGGCTAAATCTTTATTGCGATCATGGACATGAACGTTAAATCCATGATCTTTCATATTACACAGCAGCATCATACCCATCTTTCCCAGTCCAATTAAACCTATATTCATATAATAAATCTCCTTCTCAAAAAAACAAAACAAGAGAGAGAAAATTCTTCCCCTTGTCTTATTCTTATTACGTCAGCTCAGGCCAAAAATCCTTGTTAGCGAGTATGAGATCATCCAAGAGCTCCTTGGCTACTCCAGCACTAGGGATTATCTTTGATAGGGTCAGTGCCTGCCAAAGCTTAAGATAACTCTTTTCCACATAGGCTTCCACAACCATTTTTTCAACCATAAGCTGCTGGTACATCAGCGTTCTTTCAAAATCAGGGATTTTCCCCTGAGCTAAAGGTTCAGGGCCATCTGTTCCAACAATACAAGGCACTTCTACCATGGCATCATCTGGGAAGTTAGCAATGGCTCCATTATTCTCAACAATCATCAGCATACGCTCATGAGTATTATAAGCAATGGCTCTTGCGAGATCCACAATGAACGATGCGTGGCTGTCGATATGAAAATCGCTGTCTTTAGCGGTGCCTTGGGCAGTGATTTTCTTTGCCGCATCAAAAACGGTTTTTTCTCTACCATCCATGACTTCATTGGCCCTGGAGTAATTACTGTCTGCATGCTGAACTTCATAATCAGGATAGAGATAGTACTTTAAGTAGGTATTGGGTAAATACCTTGGGTTAACAGCCAGTAAATCCTTAGCTTTTTTATGGGTAGCTTGCCAGCTGGCATCCATATGCTGTGTATCCACTTCAATCTGTGTGAGATACCCATGTTCTGCAACATAGCTTTTAATCTCATCAAGGTATTCTTTTCCTTCCTTGTCTTTAACGCTGGTCCACCAGCCAAAATGGTTAAGCCCAAAGTATCTAACTTCCAAATCACTCGGTTTCTTTCCGATGATTTGAGACATTCTTCTCAGGGTTCCTACAGGCATATCACAGATATTGAGTACTTTTGCTTTTGGTCTTAGTACGCGACATGCCTCTGCCACAATGGAAGCCGGATTGGAATAGTTCAGCATCCAGCAATCGGGGGAGTATTGTTCCATATAGTCTATTATTTCAAGCATACCCGTGATGCTTCTCATTCCATATGCAATTCCGCCTGGTCCGCAGGTTTCCTGTCCAACGACGCCATACTTTAAAGGGATTTTTTCATCCAGCTCCCTCATGGCATATTTACCAACGCGAATATGTGCCATACAAAAATCCGTGTCCGTAAAAGCAATCTTCGGATCGGTGGTGTGGAGGAATTCAATCTCATGAGCATTCTCTTTTAAGAGAATCTCCAAGGCATCTCCTAAAATCCCTTGTCTTTCACCATCATTATCATAAAGTTTTAGGGTTCTAATGGGAAAACGATCTAAGTTATCTAGTAGCATCATGACTATTCCGGGAGTAAAAGTACTTCCTCCCCCTGCAATAACTACTGAAAATTTCTTCATATGTTTATTCCTTCCCTTCACTGTATCATCTATACAGGTTCAGTTCTGCCGAGATACTCATCTACAGATTTTCTTACACTGTTCACATTCAGACCATAAACAACTTGTACGTTGTCACCTTTTTTTATGACACCACTGGCTCCAGTCTCATGCTTAAGTTTTGCTTCATCTATCTTTTCCGCATCATGAAGAAGAACTCTTAATCTTGTATAACAGTTGTCCACAGTCTTTATGTTTTCAGCTCCACCCAAGGCATCAACAATGATGTCAGCATGGTTGCCATTCATGGCATTTGCGACACCGGGTATCCCTGCTGTCTTCTTTTCGGCATACTCTTTTTTCGAATAAAGCTTGACCTCGCCACCCTCATCTTCTCTACCGATGGTCTTTAAGTTCCAAACCTTGATGAGGAATCTAAAGAGTAGATAGTAGATCAGGAAGAATATGACCCCTACAAATATATACATCGGCCATCCTGTCTTTTCAACGCCAAGGGGTACATTATAGAGCAGGAAGTCTATGAATCCATTTGGTCCTATCGCTCTGACATTAAAGAGATTAAGGACAACCATACTTAAACCGCTAAGTATAGAGTGGATAACAAAGAGAATGGGGGAAACAAACATAAAGGAGAATTCGATCGGTTCGGTTACACCCGCTATAAAGGAGGTTAACGCTGCTGGTATAAGAATCGCTTTTGCTTTTGCCTTGTTTTCTGGTTTTGCCATCTGATACATGGCTACGCAAGCACCAATCAGACCGAACATTTTTGAAATTCCTCGAGCATCCCAAATCACACTTTGTGAAAGCACCTTTACAGTATTGTCCGCAATTTCAGCAAAATAGATATTTCTTGAACCTTCAAGAAGTACCCCACCTACTTCCTGCACACCACCAAGAGAGGTATAAAGGAATGGTGTATACACAAGGTGATGAAGTCCTGTTGGGATAAGCAGTCTCTCAAGCATGCCATAGAGGAATAGGCCGAAGTTTCCGCTTTGATTAATTAACGTTCCAAGATTGTTGATCCCAGACTGGAAGAATGGCCAAATATAGCTAAAGAGAATGGCGAGTACTACAACAACCGGAATCAGTACAATGAACACAAACCTTGCCCCACCGTAAATCTGGAAGGCATTATTAAATTCCTTATCGATAAATTTATTATGTACTGCTGCAGTTACGATACCCAGAATAATTCCGAGGAAGACACCCATATCTAAGATCTGTACGCCCATAACCATGGTTTGACCTGTACCTCTTAGTGAATCTCCTACAAAAAGTGTTTCTTTTAGAATCATAAATTTATTCATGGCATTTATAAATACCAGGAAACCAAGAAGAGCTGTAAATCCAGCCTCAGCTTTCTTTTTATTGGCAAGCCCTACTGCAATACCAACACAAAAGATAAGTCCGAGATTTGTCAGGATGGAAACTAATGATCCCGATAAGATTGTTCCAAAACCTTTTGTAATTGGATTGTCCAAAAATGGCAGGGTAACTAAAAGTCGTGCATTGGTGAAAAGATTTCCCACCGCGATGAGAATACCGGCAATCGGTAGAATAAGCACAGGAATGAACATGGCTTTAGCAAAGCGCTGCATTCCATTCATCATTTTTTCTTTCATGAATAATAACCTCCTCTTTTTGTTATCTTTAGTTTAGGGTAGGAATTAGTGTGGGTAAAGGGTTTCAAGCCAAAAGGAAACACGTCCCGCCATAACGGAACGTGTTTCTTAATTTCATTTTGATTGTGAACAGTAGCTTCTCATCAGGTATTCAAAGAGCATCAGGATTTCTGCGAAGAAGAAATTGGGTGCCATATTTCGATCATCGAGTTTCTCCGTATCCGTAACTCTTAATGTAATGTCTGCAATCTGAGCTGCATGATTCTCTAGTTCATTAGTGAATGCAACAATAGGAATTCCCTTGTTCTTGCAGTACCTCATCTTCTCGATCACCTGTTTTGTTTCTCCTGATTTTGAGATGGTCATGAACATGCCGATATAATCAATGTTACTTTCAAGTATTGCGATGGAATCCGTGCCCGTCGCGAAAATTACCCTTTGCCCGCTGACAAGAAGTTTTTTATAGATATATTCACCTATTATCCCTGAAAAACCAGTGGCATAAATAAAGATGATTTTTGATTTTGCACACTTAAGAAGCTTCACGAAAGAATCCATATCCTTTGAGGTATTTATCCGAAGTACGGATGCTAAAGGATTATAGCTCGATACATGTTCATGAGATAAAGAATCCTTCTCTTTTCCTTGAACCATAGGAACCAACTGGTAATACATATCGATAAATCCAGAGTATCCCAGCTTTTTTGTTAGTCTCATGATGGTTGAAGGAGAAGTGTAATTTTCCATGGCAATTTGTCTTACGCCTTTTTCAAGTAGCGTATCCATATTTTCCACCATGTAGTTCAGTACATTTGCTTCGATTTCTGTTAAGGATTTTCCTTGAACAATCTTATTTAAATCCAGCATGGTTTTCCCCCAAATCTTTTATAGCATCTCAAAGTTCTGTCTTATTGTACTATGTCATAGGGAAAATTTAAAATCAATCAATTTCACTCCAAGCTTAAAAAAGAGTATCCCTCTGTAGTTTTATCCACTCCAGAGGGAACAATAATCAGTTAGTTTATTTCAAAGTATACCTTGGTCTGATCAGCAATGGTCTTAGACATTTTTTTGCATTCTCGGAAGATTTTGCTTCTAGGCGAATCGCCTTCTCTTCCCAAGGAAATAGGCGAGAACAAAGAAACCAATTCCGAAGGCAAAGACAATAGCAGTGTTAAACAGGATCTGTCCGAGGATTTCGTTTGTCAATCCTTGAAGGGCGTCAATTCTGATGTTTGCCGTGACATACCAGAAGGTAGGGGTGACCTTTGCCAGGGAAAGGACGCTCTCCCCGAGAAGCTCCTGGGGGACGAATACACCGCTGATGAAGGAAGGTCCCAGGGACAGCACATTGCTGACTGAACTGATGGCATTCCTATTCTTCAGGAGGGTACCGATGAGGAAGCTAAGACCCAGGGCGGTGAAGGCAAAGATCAGGGAATTGAAGAGATAGAGCAGGGATTTGACATCCGTGGCTAAACTTCCCGACAGGAAGAAATAACTGATGATGAGGACAAATCAGGTGATCAGGGTAAAAACGGCGAGAGAGAGGAACTTCCCCATATTGATTTTGCCCCTTACAAGTGGGGAGATTTCTGTCCTCCTGTAGAGATTGATGTCCTTCCAGACCAGCATCACTATGCTGGTCCCCATGATGAGGATTGAAACCAGGGAGTATGCCAGGTAATTGAAGTAGAATTTCCCAAACCCGTTCGTGTCCGTGCTGGTTCCGCCCTTTTCGATAGAAATATCTGTGGTGCGGGCAAGAGACAGGGAGACCTTCTTCACCAGCTCCTCCTCAGACAGGAGTGGCTCCTGGCTCACATATAGCCTGGCTGTGTTGAAATAGGTGTTGATGGCCAGATCCGTATAGATGTTGCTTATCGAATTGGGAACTGTCCTTTTTTCAAGCATTACCTCTTCACCATTCATGATTTTCTCTGTGAACCCTTCCGGAATCCGAAGGACATAGGAAACGTTCCTAAAGTAGAGCGCATCCATGATTTTGTCATAGTCATCCTCGATATCCACAAAGACAGCTGTTTTTGCTAGTTCATTCTTGAAGCCTTCAACCAGTGGTGTGGATTCTTCTGCGAAGAAGGCCACACTGGTCTTCACGGGCACGAATTCGCTGTATTCGCTTTCCTGCCCTCGGGCAAAGGAAGCAAACAAGAGGGAGATGATCAGGAAGATGACGATGTAGATGAGGAGGGTAGGGATGTTCTTCTTTAGAATCTTGAGACTTACCCTAAATACTTGCATATCTTCGCCTCCTCAGGATCAGGTAGGTTCCCACACTAAAGACGAGTGACATGACCCCCAAAAGAATAATGTTCAGGAAGTAGCGGTTGAGGTCATTGTAGTAGTAAAGGGTATACAAGGCGTCGGTGATCAGATTGACCGGGTTGACATAGGCAAGGAGCGGAGCGCTTTTGAGCACGATGTATTTCATCTGCGCAAACATCATGCCGGCTAGAAAGGCTCCGGTCATGATTACAGTAAGGGCAATGGCTACCTTAAGATTTTCGCTTTTCTTCACCAGGGCACTGATGAAAGCGCCAAAGGTCAAACCGGTCATGGAACCCATGAAAATGGTCAGCAGGATATATGCTACGCGGTTTCCAAAATCGATTTTCAGGACGAATCTCATGAAGAGGAAAAGCAGTCCCATGCTGAAGAGATGAATCAGGAACGAGGCAGCCATGCTCGACAGGAAGGCCTTCATCTTGTGTACGGGTGCGACATTGACCCGGGCAGCCCTGGATGTGATATTCGCCTGAATGTCCGTCACCTCGTCGCTTCCAAAGAAGAAACCATAGAGGCAGGCCATGGCGATGAGGGAATAGAAATAGTTGAGGATCTGGCTTGGCGGTGCATTGCTGGATACGGCTTCTCTTGTGTACTGCTTTGTCTTTGCAACCTCTTCAAGGAGACTCTGGGCTTTCTCAGGCTGCTCCACCAGGATGCTCTCTATCGTATGGGCGGTCTGGTTGTAGTTGTCGAGAAAAAGCCGCAGGACATTCTGGTTCATGCCGGAGGAGGTGACATAGAGTCTGATCTTGTCTCCAGATTCCATGTAGCCGGAAATCTCTCCATCGACGAGGAGCTGCTGGGCTTCGGCCTTGGAGACTTCTCTGAGGTCCATGAGCCTGTCCTCGCCAGAGGAGACCTGCCTGAGGACGCTTTTGAAGGTATCATTTGATTCGTAGTTATCGTCCACGACCACAGCTGCGCTTATGGGGTTGTAGATTTCACTGGAGTCGAGGTTCTTGAAGGCCAGATTAAAGAAAATGGACAGGATGATAGGAAATGCCAGGGTCCAGAAAATGACTTCTTTGGTCCGGAGGAGCTTTTTCAGACGATAATTGAAGATATGAAAGAACATCATGATTTCCTCCTTAATCCCTCAGCTGGGTTCCTGTTATTTCCAAAAAGACGTCATTGAGCGTTGGAAGCTCTGAATGGATTCTTGAATGGCTGATTTTTTCCTCTTTCAGGAAGTTGATGACCTTTTCCAGGATATCCTCGTCCTTCGACCTGATGAGGAGCTGCTGACCATAGTATTCTACGCTTTGCACACCAGGGAGGAGGTTCAGCTTTTTTAATGAATCCTCATTTATCGGACCGGTTTCCACGGAGACTTTGATTCCGCTGGAAATCATTGCCTTAAGCTCATCCTTCGTTCCCGTGGCGATGGCTTTGCCCTTGTCGAGAATCATGATCCTCGAACAGATTGTCTCCACCTCTTCCATGTAGTGGGAGGTATAGACGATGGTGGCACCGTTTCGGTTGAGTTCAAGGATTCCTTCAAGGATCTTGTTCCTGCTCTGGGGGTCCACCGCCACGGTAGGCTCGTCAAGAAAGATGAGCTTGGGCTTGTGGGCGATGCCACAGGCGATGTTCAGCCTTCGGAGAAGTCCGCCGGACAGCTTTTTGGGGAAGAATTTTCTGAAATCCTCAAGGCCTGTGAAGACGATGGCTTCCTCGACTAGTTTTTTTCTTTCGGATTTGTCGATGATATAAAGTCCGCAGAAATAATCGATGTTTTCAAACACCGTTAGTTCTTCGAAGACCGCAACGTTCTGCATGACAAGCCCGATATCCTTCTTGATGTCATAGGCGTCGGGGGACATCTCCTTGCCAAAGATTCTGATGTCTCCCTCTTCGAAGTTAAGTAGGGAAAGCATGCAGTTGATGGCAGTGGTTTTTCCAGAACCGTTGGGTCCCAGGAGCCCGAATACTTCGCCCTGTTCCACTGAAAGGCTGAGGTGGTCCAAGGCGACGAGATTGCCATAACTCTTCTTGAGATTGTTGACTTCAATGACCATGGGTAAGTCCTCCTTCATCGAATGAAATATGCTATCTATAATTGTTCACTATCATTATAAGTCATGCTAAAGAAAAACATATTAAGAATAAGTGAATAATATTACAAATGTTTCCGGGTGAATTGGTGAGAAGGCCTGAAATCATTTCATAAATGGTGGAAGAAGAATGAGAGAAGGTGTAGTATGTTAATAGACTGGAACAGTTCTATTTTGTTAACAAATAAAGCGACTGCGTGAATTATTTGTAAAGTCTATGTATTTCTGATTAAAATGCTATATTATAAAATTAACAATACTCAAATAATACTATATCAAGGAAGGGGATTATTAATGATGGAAGGTAAAATTGGAAAGATTATGATTGTTGACGATGACGAGAACATCAGCGAAGTGCTGAAGATGTATCTTCAGAGCTCAGGTTACGACACGAGGGTTGCCGCAGATGGAAAAGCGGCTCAGGAAGTGTTTGTGGATTACAAGCCTGATCTCGTGCTTCTGGATATTATGCTTCCCTATGTGGATGGCATAGATGTGCTCAAGTGGATCAGAAAAGACTATGAGACACCTGTAATCATGTTGACCGCAAAGGGAGACACTTTTGACAAGGTCCTGGGGCTTGAACTTGGGGCAGACGATTACATGGTGAAACCATTCGAACCCAAGGAAGTCGTAGCCAGAGTGAAAGCAGTCATGAGAAGATTCAATACAGACGGCGGCGGCAAGGAAGTCCTCAATTTCCCGGAACTGAACGTCGATGTGAATTCATACAATGTTGTCTATAAAGGACAGGACGTCAAGATGCCACCGAAGGAATTTGAACTTCTCTACCATTTGGCTTCAAATAAGAACAGGGTGTTCACCAGAGAACAGCTCCTTTGCGAAGTCTGGGGATATGATTATCCCGGAGATTCCCGAACGGTTGACGTGCACATCAAGAGACTGAGGGAAAAACTTCATGGCGGACCAAACTGGCAGCTGGAAACAGTATGGGGTGTTGGATACAAATTCGAAGTCAAATAAGAAGGTGGACAGGATATGAAAAACAGTTCTCTAGTGACAAAACTTGTTGCGACCTTTACGGTGGTCGTGACCATAGGTTATCTCCTGATAGCTGTTGTTCTTTCCATATGGTTTCAAAATTATTTTTTGGACAAGAATAGGCAGGATCTTGAGGAAACATCGATGATTGCTTCCTCAAGCATCCCTAGTTACCTGAACAAGGAAATAGATGAGAACGAACTGACCCGAAATCTTTCCATAGTGAAAGGCGTTGAAAAAGGGGATATCCTCCTGGTCGACGCATCGGGTTATGTTTTCTATGTGAACAATGCTACCTATAACCCGCTTTTGTACACGAAATTCAATTTTGAGGATAAGGAACAACTGACTTCTGGCAACTCCATTGAAATCAACGGAGACCTGAATCCTGTGACAAATAAGGAAACCTCCCTGTTCATCAAACCCGTCATTTCGGGATTCACCTATCTGGGGTCAATTGTGGTGTATACCTCTATGGACAAGATCAAGGAGCCCCTGAATGAAATATATCTGAGGATTTGGTCGTTCACAGTGCTGGCTATTATCTTGTCAGTCATTTCCATCTATTATATTGCCCAAAGGATGCTCTTCAAACCCCTGACTGAACTTAATTCCATCGCCAGGAAGATATCCAAGGGTGAAGTCACGCAAAGGGTCCTGGTCACTTCCAACGATGAAATCGGGCAGCTCTCGGATTCCTTCAACATCATGGCGGAGTCACTTGAACTGACGGACAAGAACAGGCGGGATTTTCTCTCTAATATCTCCCACGAGCTGAGGTCGCCCATCACTTCCATCAAGGGATTCATTGCGGGAATCCTTGATGGGATCATCCCCATGGACAAGGAAAAGTACTACCTGAGGATTGTCTATGATGAGATCCAAAGGCTTACCAGGCTTGTCAATGATCTTTTGGACCTCTCTGCGATGGAATCCGGGAAGTTCTCCTTCAGGCTCACCGAGATGGATATCAATGAAATCATCCGGATCTGCGTCACAAGATTTGAGACAAAAATCGAGGACAAGGGGCTGAAGGTCAACGTCACCCTCGAGGGTGACCATCTCTATATTGCCGGAGACAGGGACAGGCTCATCCAGGTCTTTACGAATCTCATGGATAACGCCATCAAACATTGCCCGGACAACGGGCACGTTGATGTCCACACCAAGATCAAGGGGAAAAAGGTCCACGTGAGCGTCTATAATGACGGAACTCCAATATCGGATGAAGACATGAAATATATCTGGGACAGGTTCTACAAGGGAGATAAATCAAGAACAAACAAGGTATCTACTGGATTAGGTCTACCTATAGCGAGAAATATCATCACACAGTTTGGAGAGGATATCTGGGTGGAGAACAAAGGCCAGGGTGTCATGTTTGTCTTTACCCTGAGCATGACCTAGGAGAAGAAAATGGAAGATAAGAATAAGAGAGACAAAGGCCATAAAGAATCAGTGAACTTGGCAAAAGATGAGGGCAAAGACGGAAAATATGGAGAAATCCGATATAGACTGGACCAGAGATCAAGAATCAGGAATGGAATCATTCAGTATTCTTCCATGATAGTCATCATTATTTTGACTTCCATTGTGACATCCATGGTCGTTTCAAGGAGAATGTATGAAGAAACGATAACAATAGACACCGATAGCAATTTCTCTCAGATTATCAAGAAAAACCTTGAGAGCTTCGAGATCGATTTCTATGACCGGATGATGCTCCGGAACATCTATGTGGAGAGCACCAGCTCTATCGTCGGAGTGGCCAACAGTGAAGAAGCCTTTTATTCCAATTCCTATGACAATGTCTATTCAGGTGTGGTCATGAATACGGATGGCTATATCCTCGTACCCCACAACGTGGTGGAAGACGGCAATGTCAAGGTTTTCATCAGATCCACCCTGGATATTGACAATATCTATGAAGCTGAAATCATCGGAAAGGACCTGGCCACGGACACGGCGGTCATCAGAGTAAAAGGACTGACCCTCAGACCACCGAAGTTTGGCGATTCGAGCACAGTCAAGGTCGCCCAGAGCGTCGTCGCCATAGGCAACCCCTTTGGTGACAGAGATACCGGGACTATTACCTTCGGGGTCATTTCTACGGTAAACAAGATCATATCCACACTGACCGAAGACAACAGGGAGATCAAGATCTATGCCCTGGAGACGGACGCGGTGGTCAACAAAGGAACCAATGGCGGCGTTCTGGTGAACATGAAAGGTGAAGTCATCGGGATCAACAGCTTCAATATTACCAAGGATTTCAATGGCGGATTTGGGGCGGTGATCACTTCAAATGAAGCAAGAAGCATTGTTCGCTCCATCATCAATACAGGAGAGATACTCGTCCCCTATTTTGGTGCCGAGGGTCATGTCATTCCCGATGTGCTGGAGGGAGTGAGCGGACTTTACATTAGCAAAATCGCGCCGGAAAGTACCGCAGACCGGATAAATCTGAGACCGACGGACATCATCCTTAGCATTGACGGGCAGCCGATTATCACAAAAACAACCCTTGATGATTACGTGAAGACGAAGAAGGTTGGAGATGTCGTGAAAATCAGATACAAGAGGGCGAAAGCTGAAATCGAAGTGGACGCTACCTTATACGGGGCCATCATGGACTAGGACGCGGAAGGAAAATGGAATAGATAGGGATAGAATTTTGAAAGGGACTTTAAGAAGTCTCTTTTTTCCTTTATTATATAGTGAGAAGCAAAAGGACTGAGGTGGTCGTATGTACCTTATCGTAGGTCTTGGAAATCCAGGACCGGATTATGCAAATACCCGGCACAATGTCGGGTTCATGGTGTTGGACCAGATTGCCGAGCAATTGATGGTCAGGTTTGACAGGAATAAATTCAAGGGCGTGCTGGCTGAGGGCAGAATTGGTGGAGAAAAGGTTCTTCTCCTGAAGCCCCTTACCTATATGAATCTTTCCGGAGAGAGCATCGTCGAGGCGGTGAACTTCTTCAAGATTCCCATAGAGGAGGTCATTGTCGTCTTTGACGATGTGAGTTTGGATATCGGGAAAATCCGAATACGGAAAAAAGGTAGCGCTGGAGGACATAATGGCGTCAAATCGACCATCAGCGCCCTGGGATCGGATAACTTTCCTCGGGTGAAGATCGGGGTAGGTGCGGCGAAGCATGACCTTGTCAAACATGTTTTGGGCAAGTTCACGGCAGAGGAGAAGATCTTCGTGGACAAGGCACTCTCTGCTGCAAGGGAGGCGGTCTTCGCCATGATCCAAAATAGCGTGGATGCGGCAATCAGTGAATATAATGGCTTTAAGGCTGAATAGGTGGACGTCATGAGGTTAAACGGCATTTTCGAGGAAATCTACAAGGATGACAATTACAAGGAATTAGAAAATGGATTAAGAGGTGAAAAATATCCGATAGGCGTTTATGGAATATCGGAATCGGCCAGGGCTTTCCTTATTTCTGCGATGTTCGAAAAGGAGAAGGAAAGCCTTTTCGTTTTCACATCAAAAGACATGGATGCCAAGAACCTCTATGAGGACCTCCTTCTCTACGAGAACGAGGTGTATTATTTTCCAACGAAGGATGTCGTTTTCTACAACATCGATGCCGTTTCAGGAGACCTGCGCTGGGAAAGGCTGAAAGTCATCAAGCAACTCCTGAACGACAAGAAGAAGATCATCATCACGACCATCGATGCCTTGTCAGCGCTCTATTCGCCGATGGAGTATTATCGGGACTACTATTTCACCATCCATAAAGGGATGGAACTAAATCTCAAGGCGCTGTCGGAAAAGCTCGTCAGCTCCGGCTATGTAAGGACAGAACTGGTTGAGGGAAAAGGTGAGTTTGCGCTAAGGGGCGGACTTCTCGATGTCTATCCCCCAGACGGATTCCTTCCCTACCGAATCGAACTTTTCGGCGACGAGGTCGACTCCCTAAGGACATTCAATCCTGAAACCCAGAGAAGCATAGAGCAAGTCGACAGCTTCGAAATCTTTCCGGCCAAGGAAATGGTCCTCAATAAAGAGCTTATGGGGAGAGGCTACCAGAAGATCAAAGAGGAACTGGATTCGATCATCAGGAACAAGGACAAGAAAAAGGGTTATGAGAAGGAATCCCTCGAAAAGCTGAAAACCAATGTGGGGTCCAACCTCGAATACCTGAAGGAAGGGATTTTCTTTGAAAACATAGACTCGTACCTCCCCTTCTTCTTTGAGCATCCCTCCACGTTCTTCGATTTTATCGGCCAGGGAAAAATCATTGTGGATGATTCGAACAATTCCCTGGGAAAGCTCGAATCCACTTATCTGGAGTTCCAGGAAGACTATGAGGCCTTCCTCGGCAGGGGAGAGATTCTCCCCTCTCAGGGGAAGCTCATGATTGACAAGGAATACCTCGTGGACACCCTGAAAACCAAGGAAGTGATTACCTTCAACCTGTTCCCGAAGACGGAGAGGTTCCTCCCGCCGAGGAAACTGGTCAGCTTCAATCAGATCACTATCTACAACTATCAGGGACAGCTGGAGATGCTCATTGATGACATCAAAGATCGGAAAAGACGCGGGTACAAGGTCATCATCCTCGCGGGTTCGAGATCGCGCGGCGAGCGCTTGGTGAATATCCTGCGGGACAGGGATATCGAGAGCGCCTATAAGGAAAACTTAAGAGAATTAGAATATTCTAGTGTAGTCATAACATTCGGCAATCAGCTGAGAGGCTTTGAGTTCCCGGACATCAAGCTTGCCCTCATCTCTGACAAGGAAGTCTTTGGTGAGGCCAAGAGGAAGCAGAAGAAGGTCAACAAAGGAAAAGGTCTGTCCAAAATCAAGTCCTTCACTGAGCTTAAGAAGGGCGATTATGTCGTCCACGTCAATCATGGGATCGGTGTGTTCCTTGGCATCAAACAGCTGGAAACCAACGGGCTAATCAGGGATTACATTGAAATCCAGTATGACAGGAATGACAAGCTTTTCATCCCAGTGGACCAGCTGGATATGATCCAGAGATATATCGGGACCGAAAGCAAGGCACCAAAGGTGAGCAAGCTGGGCGGCCAGGAATGGAGCAAAGCTAAAGCAAAGGTGAAGCATTCCGTTGATGAGATCGCTGAGGATCTGGTGAAGCTGTATGCCGAAAGGGAAAAAGTCAGGGGGTACCAGTTCTCCAAGGATACCGAATGGCAAAAGCAGTTCGAGGATGAATTCGCCTATGACGAGACGGATGACCAGCTCAAGTCCACCGAGGAGATCAAGCAAGACATGGAAAAAGACAAGGTCATGGACAGGCTGCTCTGCGGAGATGTCGGCTACGGCAAAACCGAGGTCGCCATGAGGGCTGCCTTCAAGGCGGTCATGGACTCGAAGCAGGTCGCAATCCTCGTCCCGACAACCATCCTTGCAGAGCAGCACTACAACACCTTCAGGAACCGGTTCAATGGGTTCCCCATCAAGATCGACATGGTTTCCAGGTTCAGAGGACCCAAGGAACAGAAGGAAACCATGCAGAGGCTCAGGGAAGGAAATGTCGATATCCTTATCGGCACCCACAGGATCATCTCCAAGGACATCCGATTCAAGGACCTCGGGCTCGTCGTCGTGGATGAGGAACAGCGATTCGGGGTTGCCCATAAGGAGAAGCTGAAGGAAGTCAAGAAGAATGTTGACGTGCTTACCTTGTCTGCCACGCCAATACCCAGGACACTGCACATGTCGCTTTCAGGAATCAGGGACATCTCGCTCATTGAGACGCCCCCGGAGGAAAGATATCCCATCCAGACCTATGTTGTGGAATTCAATGACCAGCTCGTGCGGGATGCCATCCTGAGGGAGAAGTCCAGAGGGGGGCAGGTCTATTTTGTACACAACCGTGTGGAGGATATCCACGTCATGGCCAGCTACCTGGCAAAGCTCGTCCCTGAAGTCATCGTCGATATTGCCCATGGACAGATGAATGAAAGGGAACTTGAGAATGCCATGAAGAACTTCATGGATAAAATGACCGATGTCCTGGTCTGTACCACCATCATCGAAACCGGAATGGATATCCAGAACGTTAACACGATTGTCGTCGACAATGCCGACAAATTGGGCCTTTCTCAGCTCTATCAGCTGAGGGGAAGGGTTGGAAGGACGAACCGCATCGCCTATGCCTATCTGACCTATAAGAAGGACAAGGTCCTGACCGAAGTGGCTGAAAAGAGGCTAAAGGCGCTCAAAGACTTCACAGAACTGGGTTCTGGATTCAAGATCGCCATGAGGGACCTCGAGATCAGAGGTGCTGGCAACCTCATGGGAAAGGCCCAGCATGGTCAGATGTCCGTCGTTGGCTATGACCTCTATGTCAAGATGCTCGATAGTGCCATACGGATGATCAAAGGGGAAATTGAAGAGGAAGAGCTCAATACCACCATTGACATGAAAATCGACGCATATATCCCGTCCACCTATATTGATGATGAAACCCACAAGATCGAAGTCTATAAGCGGATTGCCTCCATGGAAAACGAAGCTGACTATGAGGATATCAAGGAAGAACTTCTTGACCGCTACAGTGACATCCCGGATTCCCTGTACAATCTCATGGATATCGCAAGAATGAAATTTTATGCCAACATGGCAGGAATCCTGGAGATCAAGGATAGAGGAAGAGACATTCTTATCACTTTCGCATCACCGGACAAGCTTACGCAGGACAAGATTGATGTTTTCCTGAATAAGTACAGCAAGAAGATTGAATTTCAGCAGAATATTCCAGGTGTGGTCTACAAAATCTTTGAAAAAGATCGCTATATCCTCTTGGAAAACCTGAGCAAACTGATGAAAGAACTTAGCGGTTCAAAGGAAGTTGCAAAAGAGAAATGAAAAATATATAATTATGAAATGTGTCAGGCGTTTGTAACATTCAAAACTTATACTTATGAGCGCAATACACAATTGATTATTAAAGTGAGGTAAAAAATTGATTAGTTTAAAGAAAAAGGTTTTAACAGTCCTAACAGTTTCCCTAGTCGCGATATCCCTTGCAGGATGCGGACTTGTGGAGAAGACCCAGGAAGCGATCGATGCTACGGTTCTGGCCAAGGTTGGAGACGAGACGATCACCCAGAAAGATGTGGATACTGAAGCGGTATCCTACATAGATACCCTCAAGGTACAATACGGAGAGGATGTCGAAACTTCAGAAGAAGGCAAAGGGGTTATAAGCGAGCTCAAAGTGAACATCCTGAACAGTCTTGTCGAGATGAAGATCCTGGACATGAAAATCAAGGAATCAGGCATGGACACAGCATCAGCAGAAATCACAGCAGCTATCGAAGAGAGAATCACTTCTGTGAAATCCGCTTATCCCGATGATAAAGCTTATGCGGAAGCCCTTACAGGCGCAGGATTCACCGAAGAATCCTATAAGGCCTTTGTTACGGAAGATCTCATCAGGAACGCTTACTATGATGAGATGATGAAAGATGTTGCTGTTACAGACGAGGAGATTTCCGCGTATTTTGAAGAGCATAAGGCTGAATATATCACAAAAGCCGGTGCCAACATCTACCATATCTACTTTGGAACAGATGATGCTGCCAAGGCAAAGGCTGAAGAAGCCCTCAAGCACATCAAAGTTGCCAAAGAGGACTTCGCAGAAGTCGCTAAGACATATGGCCAGGATGCCACCGCAACAGAAGGCGGACTTCTTGGATATTATGCCTATGACACCACAGAATTCTATGAAGATTTCATGGCTGCTGTAAAGCCACTGAAAGAAGGAGAAATCTCTGATGTTGTCCAGTCCACAGCAGGATACCACATCATCAAAGTCACTGATGTTCAGGCAGAGGATGTACAGCAGACACTTGAAGAGGCTAAGGAAGCAGTCAGCACGGCACTTCTTGGCACGAAGCAGGAAGAAAAGTACAAGGCTGACATGGAAACCTGGAAAACAGAATACAAGGTAAAGACCTACGAAGACAGAATCCAGTAAGATACCCTTAGGAAGACCTCTGAGCAATCAGGGGTCTTTTTTCCTGGAGTTTTTTTAGAGGGGGTTCCGTGCTATAATTTGAATTAGATTAACAGACGGAAGGATAGGTGGGACCTCCTGGAGGCCCTTCCCTTCGTTTCTTATGAATGAGGTGGTATTTTGATACATATAGTCGGACTTGGGCCTGGTAGTGCTAAGGCACTTACCCTGGGAGCCATTGAGACCCTTCGGAGCTATCCGCTCTATCTCAGAACGGAAAAACATCCGACGGTGGATTTCCTCCGGGAGGAGAAAATCGAATTCAAGACTTTCGATTACCTTTATGACCGGGCTGAGAACTTTGAAGCGGTCTATGGAAGCATCCGGGATGAAATCATCAGGGAAGGCCGTGAGAATGAAATCGTCTATGCAGTCCCAGGGCATCCCATGGTGGCCGAGAAATCAGTTCTCCTGATCCTTGAGGCCTGCAAGGAAAAAGGCATCCCTTATAAGACCTATCCCGCCGTCAGTTTTGTTGATGCCATCTTTGAAGCCTTGGAAATCGATCCGATCATGGGGTTTCGGATTGTCGACGCTTTGGATATCGAGGATGAAAGTCCTGATTTTTCCAAGGGGACGGTCATTACACAGGTTTTTTCCCCATACATCGCCAGCCGGGTGAAGCTTTCACTCTCAGAGTACATGGACGATGAGGCACAGGTTGTCTTTATCCGGGCGGCTGGTACAAAGGAGGAGAGCATCAGGACGATACCTCTCTTTGAACTGGACAGACAAAAGGATATCGATCATCTGACCACAGTGTATGTCCCACCGATAAAAGGCGCTTATGACTTCTACAGCTTCCAAAGGATTGTAAGGCAGCTTAGGGACAAGGACAACGGGTGCCCTTGGGACAAGGAACAGACCCATGAATCGCTCAAAAGGTACCTGATAGAGGAATCCTATGAAGTGCTTGAAGCCATTGACCAGGAGGACTCCGAGCTGATGTCTGAGGAACTTGGTGATGTGATGCTCCAGGTGCTCCTGCACAGTGCCATCGCACATGAGGAAGGAGAGTACAATATCCACGAAGTCATCCGAAAAGTTTCCGAAAAGATGATCTACAGACATCCCCATGTATTTAGCAAGGAGAAGGACATGTCCACGGATGAAGTCCTGGTGCAGTGGGACGAACTGAAGAAGAAGGAAAAGAATGAAGAAAATCTGCGGGATTCCCTTCAGGAGATTTCCAAATTCTATCCCAGTCTTCTTCGGGCGGAGAAGCTGCAGAAGAAAGCCAGGAAGTATGGATTTGACTGGGATGATATTTCCTATGTCTTTCATAAGATTGAGGAGGAAATCGATGAAATAAAGGAAGCCATGGAGCAAGGGGATCAGAAAGAGGTTGGAAAGGAACTTGGGGACCTTTTGTTTGCCGTAGTTAACCTTTCAAGGTTCCTGAACGTCGATCCGGAGTTATGCCTCAACGGAACATCAGACAGGTTCATCAGTCGTCTTGCCCAAATGGAAGGAATTTTAGAGGCTGAAAACCTACGTTTTACTGACCTTTCGCTTGAAGAACTTGATACATATTGGGAAATTGCTAAGAAAATTGAAAAAAAGTAAAAAAAACCCTTTAAAATAAAGGGTTTCAGGGCTTTTTGTGGAATAATAACAGTAGATTCCATTAATAATCAATACAAGGAGGAATTTATTGTGAACAAAGCCGAATTAATCGCTGCACTGGCTGAATCAACAGGCGAAACCAAGAAAAACTCAGAGATGTTTCTGAAATCATTCCTGGAGACTGTTGTCGGGACATTGGAAAAAGGGGACAAAGTTCAACTTGTTGGATTTGGAACCTTCGAAGTAAGAGACAGAAAAGAAAGAGTTGGTAGAAACCCAAGAACCAAGGAAGAAATCAAGATACCTGCATCAAAGGTTCCTGTATTCAAACCTGGTAAAGATTTCAAGACCAAGATCAATGTAGTTCCAGTACCTAAGAAAAAGGCAGCTAAGAAAAAAGCTAAATAGGCAGAAATGACCTGTAAGGTATAGTCAGATAGGATACACGGAGAACTTAGGTTTATCCGTGTATCTTTTTTTTATGGTCTATATTATGCGATTAATAAAGTTTTACTTCACAATCTTCGAATGTAAATATATAATGGATGCATAATGAAAATGGGCAATTCCTTTTCATTATCAAAATTGAGGTGAATAATTTGAGACTGGACAAGTATCTCAAGGTATCTAGGATCATCAAGAGAAGGACAGTGGCCAAGGAAGCCTGCGATGGGAAGAGAGTTTCCATCAACAGCAAGACAGCGAAAGCTGGCACGGAGGTCAAAGAGGGAGACATCATTGAGATTTCTTTCAAGGACAAGTCCATTAAGGCGAAAGTGCTTAACATCAGCGAACATGTCAAGAAGGGTGAAGCTGCAGCAATGTACGAAATTCTTGAAGGCGAAGAGGATACGGATGAGGAAGATTAGCCCGTAGCCGATGCAACGGGATTGGGGAGGGATATAATGAAAATTGGGAAACTTTTAAGAAAAATACTCCTAGTTTTATTCATTGGAGTGATTTCCTTCACAGTGTATAATCAGGAAGTCATGATGACCAATATCAAAAATAATATTTCTCGCCAGGAGCAAGAATTGGTGAAAGTTCAAGCTGAAAATGAAAAACTGACTAATCTTGTGGACAGCACGGGCTCTGAAGACTATACTATAAGAAATGCCAGGACGAGACTAGGTCTTCTTAGACTTGGGGAAATCCCTGTCATCGACTCATCAGGCAATTAATCACGGTTATTATTCATAGCATAAACACTTTTAATTTTAAGGAGGATTCTTATAAACATGACCTTAGAGGTAGGAAACATTGTAGAAGGAACTGTAGTAAACATCACTAATTTCGGAGCTTTCATTGATTTGAACGGAAAGACTGGACTAGTCCACATTTCTGAAGTAGCTGACACTTACGTGAAAGACATAAAGGAATACATTAAAGAGGGCGAGAAGATAGAGGTCAAGGTGTTAGGGATTGATGACAATGGCAAAATCAGCCTTTCCATCAAGCAGGCAGTTACCCTGACGCAGAAAAAGACAGCAAGGCCCGCAGAAATCGAATGGAATCCATCCGATAAGAAAAAATCAGCCTCGAATAGCTTTGAAGACATTATGTCCAAATTCATGAAGGAAAGTGAAGAAGTCATGTCCGATTATAAGAAGAAGCAGGAAGTTAGGACAAAGAGCAGGAAGGGCTAAAGAAAATTTAAATATTAGAGGGCAAATAATACCTAGTTTTCTAGGTATTATTTTTTATTCTATGTTGACATAGGATGGATGTTCATATATAATCAATCTTGTCGCTTAAGAAACGCAGCGGCAGCAAGCCTGGCGGAATAGCTCAGTTGGCTAGAGCATTCGGTTCATACCCGAAGGGTCGTAGGTTCGAATCCTATTTCCGCTACCATTATGCTGGAGTGGCGAAACTGGCAGACGCACAGGACTTAAAATCCTGCGGTGGTTAAACACCGTACCGGTTCGATTCCGGTCTTCAGCACCAAGAATATCGCGGGGTGGAGCAGTTGGTAGCTCGTCGGGCTCATAACCCGAAGGTCGTAGGTTCAAGTCCTGCCCCCGCTACCATTAAGAGTGCAGTCTAACGATGTTAGGCTGTTTTCTTTTGTCTAAAATTTGGCGGATAATAATTATAAGCGACGAACATCACACGAAGAATAAACCACAATCAGAATAAACCATCCTTTAGAACTGTTTGTAACAGCTCAGGATGGTTTTAAATTACCCCGGAATCGCTAAATCAGGAATCTAAAAACAGGATAAAACGGCGAGAGTCTCTTAAAAAACACTAAAGTCCTGAGAACACTGAGAGGGAATCATAATAAGGATGCGGCATTTAATTTTTAAAATAATTTAAAACTTGGATAATTCCACGAGATACAAAAGATGGTAATTTCCTTGGTAATCAAGAATCAAACCATGCCTCTTCTGTTTGTAGATGTATTGGATCGGTTCGCATTGGAAGCGGTAAGGCTTGCAAAAGGATGATCGAGATCCTTGCCTTAAGTTAGGGTTAAGCCCTCTTATCAGAATGGTGAGAGGGTTTGTTTTCTTCCCTGCAGGAGCATAATCAAATGGGTGAAAGTTCAGAGTGTGGGTGCAGAATGCCAAGCGAAAAGTGAAGGCAAGCGCCTGAGGTTGAAAGCTCTTGCAAAAAAACTTCTGATTTGGCGAATGGAAATCATGTCAGACAGATCGGGTATTGCATTTTGGAAGTCCAATTTTTAAAAGGTACTGATGGATGGAAAGGAAACTTATTTAATTGAGAATATTCCAAGCAAAGGTTTGGGAAGACCCTGGTTTTATGTAGGTGGTTACAGCTGACCTATGGAAAGAAAAGCTCTATCGGCCTTTCGTGGGAGATTACAACGACACTAGGAAGGCAGTATGACTTTGTAAGCATCATATCCAATAACGTTAAGTGCAGGGCCGTGGGAAAGCTTTGGTTTTCAGTCCGTCAGATCCACCTCGTTGATAAAAGAATCAGTAAGCGGAATCTGAAACTTCCATGCATATTTATGAGAAGTCCAGTGAAAACGTTTGATTATTTTTCGTTCAGTATATAATGAAGGAAATGCATGCGGTTTAGTTGGAATACCCAGTTGAATCCGGCAAGCAATGGACATCTAAGGTGACTTATTAGGGCAATTGAAGAGGCAAAGTTTGACATATCAAGGCTGTTCATATATAATCAATCTTGTTGCAAAGGCAAACCAAAACCAATGGGATTCGATCTCAATTTTGCATCATGAATATCGCGGGGTGGAGCAGTTGGTAGCTCGTCGGGCTCATAACCCGAAGGTCGTAGGTTCAAGTCCTGCCCCCGCTACCATTAATAAAAACAGTCTAACGAAAGTTAGACTGTTTTTTTTCTAGTTAACCTTACTTATTCTATTTTCTGACCGAGCGGTTGCTCTGAAGACTAACCTTTCTGTTTTCCAGAAGTGCCATCGAAAAATATCCAAACTTCATAGATTGCTGGTAGTGAATGCTCCTATTATTAACAATTTTCGCTTAAAAGAAGGATCTGATCTTCACAGAAGATATTATCGGATTTCAATGGGGAAATAAATAGAACAACAGCACGTAGGAACCAGGGCCATCAGCCGGTCATGTTCATTAGAAAGTTATCCTCTCTTTAACAACTGTCAAAGTAATCGGAGAGCGTTACGAGAAAATCATGAACCCTGTGATAGTGCTGGTCAAATTCCATGGTAAAAACGAAAGCAAACCAGAAAGTTTTGCTGAAGGGCGCTTGTCCCGTGCGCTTGCGAAATGGTATAAAAACCGAGAATGAAAAAGCCATTAAAAGGAAATTGTAGAATTAAACCATGGTTAATAGACCATTCCGACATGCTCAGAAATGAATTGCCGGAATGGTCTATTATTTGTCATGGATCATGTCGGTATCATAAAGCTTATACAAGAAATTATTCAGTGGAAGCAGAAAAAACAATAACGAACAGTGAAAAAACTTCAAAGTATATGTTGGCTTTTGTTGAATCATGGAATACGGTAATGTAGTTCATAATATGTCATTATCGGATACTGATTATTGCGAAATATTGAATCCATTTTTCGAAATCATCGGTTTTGGATGGGCGGGTTTGGCGAGTTTCCCCAATAGAATGAGATGATTCAGACAATTGTCTACACCAAAAGCACAAATTTAGATTATTTGAATAACCGATGAGATTCAAAGTCGTAAACGTTTTTATTTGTTAATACAATACTTTATTTGTTATTATATTTTAAATAATATTTACAAATGCTCTTTAAAATTACGCTATTGAATGATATAATTTATGAAAAGATAGCTTAGTTAAGGTCTATGTCCCGTCGAAAATCCGCTTTTCTATTTTGATATATGTTTTTTATCGAATTATCTCTTAGACTTATCCGGAATCAATTTAGATGGGCTGAGCAATACGCGATATCTATTGACAAATAAGTTATCCTTTGAGTATAATCATGACACTTCCATTTACAAATTCTAAGAAAAATAAGATATTACGAGGAGGAAATTCATGAAAAAACTATTGGGATTATTGCTATCACTTTCTATCGTTGCATCAGCTGCAGCAGGATGTACTGCTAAGACCCCATCTGAGACCCCATCTGAGACACCAGGTGGAACTGTAACCGAACCAGGTACGCAGACACCACTGGTCGTCGGATACGCAGCATTCAGCCAGAAGTTCAGTCCTTTCTTTGCAACCACAGCCTATGACATGGATGCAATGACATTCACACAGTTGTCTCTTCTGACTACCGACAGAACCGGCGGTATCATCTTCAATTCAATTGAAGGCGAGACAGTCGCTTATGAAGGTGAAGACATGATGTACAAAGGTATCTCCGATGTCAAGGTAGAATTTGACGAGGCAGCGGACATCACAACGTACAACATGAAAATCAGAGATGATGTCAAGTTCAGCGATGGACAAGTTATGGACGCTGACGACATCATATTCTCCTACTACGTCCTCGCGGACAAGACTTACTCAGGTTCTTCAACACTGTATTCCTATCCAATATTAGGAATCACAAACTATAGAGAGAACAACTCTATGGCAGAAGAACTGGCTGTAACGCCTGAAGAACTTACGGCAGCCGTTGACAAGCCAAACGATGAGGCTAAGGCTTTCATGGTTGGACTCATCACAGATACACTTACCTCAGAATTAGACTGGGTAAAGGGACTGTACGGAACCGATAACTTCAAAGAAGAACAAACAACGTATCCAGTAGCAAAGGACCTATTCGCATTTTTCTATGAAAAAGACGAAGCATATGATTCAGCTACTGTTGCAGATGAAGCTCAGGTACTTTCAGATATCATCGCACAATATGGCACTGACTGGAAGTTTCTAGGATCAAAGTATGCTGGAGATGAAATGAACTTTAAGCCCGATGTGGATGCAGCCGTAAGTGAAATAGTACTTAAGGAAAAGCTTGGATCATCAAATGGTGTTGAAGTTCCTAATATCGAAGGCATCAAGAAGATCAGCCAGACAGAAGTTGAAGTTAAAATCAAGGGATATGAAGCACCTGCTATTTACAGTATCGTTGGAATCCAAGTCGCTCCAATGCATTATTATGGCGACGAGAAACTTTATGACTATGAGAACAACAAGTTCGGATTCACAAGAGAAGACCTTACAACCGTGGAAGCAAAGACTTCCCAGCCTATGGGCGCAGGTCCATACAAGTTCATGAAGTACGAAGACAAAGTCATCTACTATGAAGCTAATGAAAATTACTACAAAGGCGCACCTAAGACCAAGTTTCTTCAGTTGAAAGAAACAACTGATGGCGAAATGATCGCTGGTGTTGGAACAGGCGTTGTCGACATTGCTAATCCATCAGGATCAAAAGCAAAGTTCGAAGAACTTAAAGCATTCAACTCAAATAAGGAAGTTGTCGGTGACAAAATCACAGCAGTTTCTGTAGATAACCTAGGATATGGATATATCGGAATGAACTCCACGACTGTCAATGTCGGTGGAGAAGCGGGCTCCGAGGAAAGCAAAAACCTTAGAAAAGGATATGCTACAGTTCTTGCAGTATATCGTGATGTTGCTATCGACAGTTACTATGGCGACGCAGCAGACGTAATCAACTATCCAATTTCAAATACATCATGGGCTGCTCCTCAGAAATCTGATTCAGGTTATGCCATCGCATTCTCAAAGGATGTTGAAGGATCAGATATCTATACCTCAACCATGGTTGCTGAAGACAAGTATAAGGCTGCATTAGAAGCCGCAAAGGGATTCTTCAAGGCTGCCGGATATACGTTTGATGATGCTACAGGCAAGTTTACAGCTGCTCCTGAAGGCGCAAGTCTTGAGTATGAAGTAATCGTTCCTGGAGACGGCACAGGCGAACATCCTGCTTTCGCAATTCTGACAGATGCAAGTGCTGCACTGGCAACTATCGGAATCGGCCTAAAAATCAATGACCCATCAGATACCAACGTACTATGGGATACCATGGATGCGAACGCACATCAGATGTGGGCAGCTGCCTGGGGCGCAACAATCGACCCAGATATGTTCCAAGTCTATCATAGTTCAAACGGAAAGGGTCTTGGTGGAACAGAAAGCAACAGTTACAACATTGCTGATGATACACTGGACGAACTGATTGTAGAAGCTAGACAGAGCGATGACCAGGCATTTAGAAAATCAACATACAAGAGTGCTCTGGATGTCATCATCGACTGGGCTGTAGAAGTACCTACATACCAGAGACAGAACCTTATCATTCTTAGTACAGAGCGTGTTAATCTTGAGACTGTTACACCTGCCATCACCACTTACTGGACATGGATGAACGATCTTGAGCTAATTGAAATGAAATAACAATTAATGGCCAATGTTTATATAAGCCCACTTAATGTGGGCTTATATTTTCTAAAGATATTTCTACCATCCGCCATATTCCATGGCAGATGATAGAAATATCTTTAGAAGGCCATTCAAATGGGTATAAAGTAAAGAGGGGAATTTAATGCGTAAATATATTTTAAAAAGAATATCATTGTCGGTGGTACTTTTATTTTTTGTAGCATTGATTATTTATACGGTCATGAGAAGCATCCCGACATCCTATGTTGAAACCCAGGCGAGAATGCTTTCTCAGCTTCCGGGTTCAAAAAGTTATGCAGAGTGGCTTCAGCAACTGAATGCAACTTATGGCATGGATTTGGGCATAATCCCTGGATTCTTCAAATGGGGTTCAAGTGCTATCAGAGGCGATTTTGGAGAGTCATGGAGATACCATATGCCTGTTACTCAGAAATTTGCAGAAGTTATCTGGGATTCATTTATTCTGGGTTCTATCGCGTTCGTTTTACAGGTTATCATCGCGATACCTTTAGGAATACTTGCTGCAAAGAGGCAGTACAGCAGAACAGACTACACCGTTACCGTAGTCGCTCTTCTTGGTATTTCACTCCCTACATTCTTCTTTGCTACAGTTCTTAAGCTGATTTTCTCAGTAAAACTGGGATGGTTTGACCTCTATGGAAAAGTTGGGCGATATTATGGCCAGCTCGATTCAATGGGGAAATTTTTCGACGTCGCAAGTCATTTCGTGTTACCAATCATGACATTGACGATTATAAGCATAGGTAGTCTGATGAGATATACCCGTACGAATATGCTTGAAGTCATGAATTCTGATTTTATCCGAACTGCCAGAGCCAAGGGGCTTTCTGAAAAAAGAGTTATCAACTATCATGCATTCAGAAACACACTTATTCCAATAGTTACAATACTTGGTGGATCACTTCCGGGGCTATTTGCCGGTGCACTAATCACAGAGACGCTATTTCAGATCCCTGGAATAGGTTTTACTGCATATATGGCGATGATAAGCGGTGATATACCATTTACAATGTTCTACATGGTATTTATGGCAGTTTTGACACTCTTGGGTACATTGATAGCGGATATTTTATACGCTGTTGTAGATCCACGTGTCAGAGTCAGCTAACGGAGGTGGAGGAAAGTAATGCAAGATAAGAATAACAATAAGAATGAAACCAAACCATTAAACATAGAAGAAGGCGCTGAAGAAAATGCCATAAGCGAACATGTCAGTGCATCTAATGAACTGGGAGATGAACAGAGAGTAAAGGTCCTGTCACCAGGAATGCTCGTTGTAAGAAGATTCCTAAGGAACAGACTGGCTATCATCGGATTTGCAGTTATCCTGTTCATGTTTGCATTCTCATTCCTTGGAGGATTGTTTTCGCCATATGACGAATCTCAGGTTTTCAAGTATGTCGGCGAAATGTCTAAAGAGTATGCAAGTGTCACAGAGAATAATGACTTCAGGTTCACGGTCAAGGAAGATGTTGTCTACAATGCAGCTGCTCATGCCAAATTCATATTGGCTAAAAATAGTGGCAAGTCAACATTCGTTGCAGGGGATTTTGAATACTTCATCTTCGAAGAGGGTGAGGATTTCTACAGGATCATGATGACGAATCCTATCGCTAAAATGACTAATTTCAGAGGCGTGGTTGCCATAACCCCATTAGAGGGTGAAACAATATCAGACGAGCTCAAGGCAGCGACTCAAGTAGCAATCACGAATAAGGAAACCCAATTTCAAGTAGAAGGTTCGATATTCAGCATTCAACAGAAGGGTCGAGAGTTTGTCCTTCGCAAAACAGAAAATGCGGCTATAGAATCGAAATATATCGTCGATCCAGCTAATCCAGATACAGAAATCGGCTATGATTTTGAATTTGCTGTGGAAAAGGCCATAAGAACAGAAGGCACCACAAGCTTCACTGTCGGAGAAGAAGAATTTGAGATACAGGCAGATGAGAATTCCGCCATCATCCTCAAGAAGACTTCAACGGGAAGCGAAGAATACGCCATGATTTCAAAATTGGCAATCCAGCCTATTTCATCGGATGTCTTCCTGACACTGGAATTCAGGAAAGAATTGGAAAAGGCCATCAGTGCCAAAGAAGCAGCCTTTACATTCAAGGATGAAAGCGGAGCAGATGTGGAATACTTGGTCAACAGGACGAATAACGTTTATACGATCAAGAAGGATACAAAGACAGATCTGATTTCTATCCATGAGAAACCTTCAGCAAAACATTGGCTTGGAACTGACAAGCACGGAATGGATGTAATGACTAGACTCATGTATGGTGGACAGATATCTCTGGTTATTGGATTTATTGTTGTCTTCCTGGAAACATCCCTGGGTGTAGTTATGGGAGGACTTGCAGGATACTTTGGCAAATGGGTGGATATGCTCATCATGCGTATCGTTGATGTGTTCAACTGCATACCATTTATGCCACTACTGATCATCCTCGGTTCCGTCATGGACGCCATGGAGATCGACCCGCAAATTCGTATTTACTATCTGATGCTCTTATTGGGTGTCTTGAGCTGGCCATATATTGCCAGGATGGTAAGAGGCCAGATCTTGTCTCTGCGCGAACAGGAATTCATGCTTGCTGCTGAAGCAACAGGAATTTCAATACCAAGAAGAATTTTCAAACATTTGGTACCAAACGTCATTCCTCAGCTCATCGTTTTGGCCACCATGGGATTAGGTAGTATAATCCTGACAGAATCAACACTGAGCTTCCTGGGACTTGGAGTTAAATTTCCATTTGCTTCCTGGGGAAATATTATAAGTGGAGTTTCAACAGCCTATGAAATGACGAATTTCTGGTTTGTATGGATTCCAGCTGGTATGCTGATTCTACTCACCGTGCTAGGATTCAACTTTGTCGGTGACGGACTTCGTGACGCTTTTGACCCCAAAATGAAACGGTAGGTAAAAATGGATAATAATAAGAATATATTTAGCAAAATTTTCAAGAAGCAAGAAGGCAAACCAGCCTTGAAAAGTGTAAACTATATTTCAGGTAAAGAAATCCGAAAAATTTCCAAGGAAAACAGAAGGATTACGGATGGCCTGGAAAAGCTACGCGAACGTACGGATGTTCCGGAATCAGAATATAAGACACAGATGAGAGACCCGAACAACATCGTGGAAATCGATGACCTCCACACCTACTTCTATACCGATATCGGTGTAGTCAAGGCAGTAGATGGTGTGACCTTCGATGTGCCTAAGGGTAAGACCGTAGGCGTCGTTGGGGAATCGGGTTGCGGGAAGTCCGTAACCAGCCTGTCCTTGATGCAGCTCGTTCAGAGACCACAAGGACAGATCGTTAAAGGACAGATCAGATTCAATGTCGGCGACTCAGCAGTGGATATCGCAAAAATTCCAACAGACAAGATGCAGAAAATCAGAGGTAATGAAATTTCAATGATCTTTCAGGAACCAATGACTAGTTTGAATCCTGTTTTCAGGATTGGTAATCAGGTCAATGAAGTCATAGAGCTTCATAATGAAGGAATTACAAAAGAGGACATAAAGAAAAGAACAATCGAAATGCTAGAAATGGTTGGCATAGCTAATCCAGAAGGCGTTTATGAAATGTATCCCCATGAGCTTTCCGGAGGAATGAGACAAAGAGTCATGATAGCCATGGCCCTTGCCTGCACCCCGAAGCTGATCATTGCGGATGAGCCTACAACAGCACTGGATGTTACCATCCAGGCACAGATTATGGATCTTCTCAGACAACTGAAGACCAAGATCAACAGCAGTATCATGCTGATAACGCATGATTTGGGCGTAATTGCTGAAATGGCGGATTTTGTCGTGGTCATGTACGCCGGCAGAGTCATTGAAAAAGGAACAGCTAGAGAAGTGTTCCATCATCCTTCCCATCCCTATACTGTAGGCCTCATGGAGAGTAAACCAACAAGTCACAAGAAAGTGAATCGACTATACAGCATTCCTGGTTCAGTACCTAATCCGGTCAACATGCCAAACTACTGTTATTTCAAGGATAGATGCAATAAGTCGATAAAGGCCTGCGAAGGACCTTATCCACCAATGACATTCCTATCTGATACCCATACGGTGGCATGTTATCGCTATATGGATAACGAGGAGGTACATAATGACTGAAGTAGTTGTAAAGCAATCAACAATTCCTGTAGTACCAACAAATGACAATCTCCTTGAGGTTAAGAATCTCAAGAAATACTATCCGATTTCCAATGGAATGTTTGGAAAGGCGAAAGGGTTTGTCAAGGCCGTAGACGATGTATCCTTCAGCATCAAGCGAGGAACAACCATGGGTCTTGTTGGAGAGTCAGGTTGTGGAAAGACGACCATCGGAAAAACTATATTGAGACTGACAGACAAGACGGATGGTTCGGTCAAGTTCAAGGGCATAGAAATTCATGACCTGGACAGAAAATCACTTCGTGCCATGCGCTCCCATATACAGATTATTTTCCAGGACCCCTACTCCAGCCTTTCACCACGTTTACCCGTAGGTGAGATCATCGGAGAGGCGGTTAGAGAGAAAAATCTCGTACCAAAGGAAGAGTTTGACGATTACATTTCCCAAATCATGCTTGACTGTGGGCTACAGGTTTACCATAAGGACAGATATCCTCATGAGTTCTCCGGTGGCCAGAGGCAGAGAATATGTATCGCCAGGGCCCTTGCGTTAAATCCTGAATTCATCGTATGTGATGAACCGGTATCCGCGCTGGATGTGTCCATCCAGGCACAGATCATCAACCTTTTGAAAGACTTGCAGGAAAAGTACAAACTGACCTACTTGTTCATCTCCCATGATCTTTCGGTCGTGGAACATATTTCAGATACGGTAGGGGTCATGTATTTGGGAAACCTTGTGGAGTATGCTGACAAGGAAACCTTGTTCCAAAATCCACTGCATCCTTATACCAAAGCACTATTTAGCGCCATTCCAGTCCCCGACCCTGATGTGAAGGGGGAGAGGATCATCTTGGAAGGCAGTATCCCCTCACCGGCAAATCCACCTAGTGGTTGCAAGTTCCATACGAGATGCAGTTATGTGATGGACATTTGCAAAGAACAAATCCCTGAAATGATTATCATTGAAAAGGGCCATCAGGTAGCTTGCCACTTGTATACAGGAGAGTAAGAAAATGAAAAAGAACAATACCTTTGAGGACGACAACAGAGTTGTTGCAGATATGAATTTTGAAGGTGCACCATGGTACACCAACAAAAAAAAGCTGATGTCCGGGACACAACAAATCGGACAGGAGATGAGTAGGAAGGAAACTTTTTACCTGATGAGAAATGCACTTGCCGCTGGACTTGCTGTCGCTATGGTATTCATTTCCGCATTGTTCGTCTTTATCATGTTCTCATTGGAAGTATGGCTGAAGTAGGAGAGGAGTCTAGGATGGAAAACAAGAACAACAAGTCAAGGTTTAAGAAACACTTGGTAGTTTGTCCCAGTTGTGGCAAGGATGTGCTCGACCATATGACCGAATGTCCTTTTTGCCATGCCAAGCTGTCTCCTGATACCTATACTCCTCTTGATCCCAAAAAACTAAGAAAAATCAGAAACATTTTGACCGTCATCGGGATGATCATAGCGTTAGTTGTATACCTGTTGACCAGATAAGGAAAGCAGGATAAATAAGGAACCTGTACCGGAGTATACCCACTCCAGTACAGGTTCCTTTTTATTGCCTGTAATCGATTAGTTCCGCCAAATTCTGAGATGAACTAGGTTTAATTGTTTTTTGGAAATCTCTAGACTAGGAAATTACTTGGAGGAGATGGTTAGACATATAAATCACAATTCAATTGTGTTATCCTTATAGTAAGAAATTTTTTCGGTTTCATGAATAGATGAAAGGAGAATCCATAATGGACGAAGGCCCTGGGAGGAGTTACACGACTTATTCAATGATGATTTGTCATATCAATAATACTTCAGGGAGAAGTCTATTTGTGGTGCCCACAGTTCTTCCTGAATAAAGAAAGAGGGAGAACTATGATAAAATCCAGCAGCGTATTCTTTAGTAAAATCCTGTATCGAAACATAGGAGATATTACGGGTTCGGTTATCGGTAAATTGAATGACCTGATACTTGACTTCAGTTCAACCAGACCGATTGTCAAGGCAATTGAGATCAGGAATGGAAAACGGAAGCTCTATGTATCCTCAAACAACCTGGAAATTTATAATGATGAAAGTAACAACTATTCTATCCGACTTAATACGACCACCCTTAACGTCATGGTTATGCAGGAAAATGAATTCTTTATCGCACGGGATTTTTTAGACAAGCAAATTGTCGACATTAATGGTAAAAAAGTAGAACGTGTAAATGACGTGATGATCGGTATGATTCAAGGGAAATGGAATATTGTAGCAGCGGACATCGGTCTTCGAGGAATTTTGAGGAGACTAGGTGTCGAATATCCCTTAATCCGTATTGCAAGCACTTTCAAGAAAGAATTCAGGAACAGATTGGTTTATTGGGAAAACGTACAACCTTTATCAAAAGAAATCAGCAATTTGAAACTGGTGACCTCCATGAATAAATTAACAACCCTTCACGCGGCGGATATTGCTGATATTATAGAAGAACTGGATAAACAGAATCAAATCAATATCTTTAATAACCTTGACAACATACAGGCGGCACAAGTATTGGAAGAAATGGAAAGCGATGTCCAGTTGAGTCTTTTGGAAACTTTATCTGACGAGAAGGCCTCGGATATCCTTGAAATCATGCCAGCTGATGAAGCGGCTGATATCCTTGAGGAAATAACGAATGAGCGTGCGGAGAAGCTTCTAACACAAATGGAATCAGAGAATTCAATGGAAATCAGGGAACTGATGGAATATGCTGAGAAGACTGCGGGCAGCCTGATGACAAAGGAGTATATCACATTAAAATCCGAAATGAGGGTTGACAAGGCTTTGCAGAAACTAAGGGAAAGCAAACCCGAAGAGGGAGTTACGCATAACATTTACTTGACGAATGACAAAGACAAGTTCGTAGGCGTTGTGACACTGTTTGATATTGTAACATCCGAGTCATTTGTAAAGCTAAGTGAACTCATGTTAACCAATGGCATGAGCGTATACGACGAAGACAAAATTGATCGGGTAATGGAACTGATGAGAAAATACAATCTCCTTATAGTCCCGGTTATTGATGATAGCAGGGAGCTGGTCGGAGTGCTATCCCTAAATGATCTTCTTGAGGAGTATATCCGATTGAGGAGGCATGTGGCATGAAGAATTTTGCGGCCAAGAAATCCCGGAAAATATTTTTCATCATGAGTATAGTTGGGCCTGGCCTTATCACAGTGAACGCAGGCAATGATGCGGGAGGAATAGCCACGTATGCCTCAGTAGGTGCCAAATATGGCTATCAGATGCTATGGGGACTGTTGCTGATTACGTTTAGTTTGGCAATCATTCAAGAGATGAATGCGAGGATGGCTGTTGTGACAGGCAAAGGCCTTTCAGACTTAATTCGAGAGAGATTCGGCGTCAAATGGACTTTTTTTGCCATGTTTGTCTTGTTTGTCGCCAATTTCGGGGTTGTCCTGGCAGATTTTGCTGGAATTGCTTCCAGCATGGAATTATTCAGCGTAAACAAATATGTATCCGTGCCTGTCATGGCCGTCATTATTTGGCTGCTCGTCACAAAAGGTTCGTATAGCAAGGTGGAGAAAGTGTTCCTTGGATTCACCATTGTGTTTTTTGGATATATCATTTCTGCCTTCTTGGCAAAACCCGATTGGGGTGAAGTATTCCATAGCATGGCGACACCGACACTATCTCTGGAAACTGGATTTTTACTTGCCTTTATCGGGATGATCGGAACGACCATCACCCCTTATATGCAATTCTATCTTCAGTCCTCCATTGTGGACAAAAAAATGAGTATCAAAGATTATAAGTATGAAAAATTGGATGTCTATATTGGATCATTTTGGGGGAATGCGGTTTCTTTCTTTATCATCGTGTGCACAGCCGCAACTCTTTACCGATCCGGAATCGTCATCGAGACTGCGAAGGACGCAGCCCTTGCGCTCAAGCCATTGGCGGGTGAAAATGCCTTCATTCTTTTTGGGGGAGGGCTCTTCGGAGCATCTGTACTCGCAGCGGCAATTATCCCCTTGTCCACATCCTATGCCATATGCGAAGCCTTCGGTTGGGAAAGTGGGATTGACAGCAGCTATAAGGAAGCACCTGCATTTTTTGGCATATATACATTCATCATTGCCACAAGCAGCCTTCTCATCCTCATCCCTGGAATGCCACTCCTGAAGATTCTTATTGTTACCCAGCAAATCGCAGGAATTTTATCGCCTATCATTTTGATTTTCATGACCATTCTGGTCAACGACAAAAGAATTATGGGCCAATATGTCAATACGAAGATGCAAAATATCATATCGATAACGACCGTGCTATTCATTGTTACCCTGTCAGTAATCCTATTGGTATCAACAATTTTTCTCTAAAAGTTCAGGATGAGGACATGGTACTTTTAGGAGAGATGCACCCATAGATTCTATTTGACCGATGCTCATAAAAAGCATATGTTATTTTGCTGTGCCGAAGAAGATAAGGCATAGCAATTTTTTTTTAATGAGAGAATGCCGGCTTCTTGAGCACAGGTAATATTGCATAATTTATACCATATCGCAGAAATTGTAAAAATATTTGTTAACTAAATGATGAAAACATAATTAAGACATAATTATATCTTAAAATGAAATTATCAAATAATAAGGGATGATAATAATGAGATTTGCAGGTAATTGGATGAATGATATGATGTATAACCGCAGAGGCGGAAACTACTCTATGGGAGACAGGAACTTTTCGGGATACTTTCCCTTCATGATGGGCGGGATGTTTGTTTTTATAGCGCTCGTCATACTCATAGTCTATCTTCTGGTAAGAAATCGAAGAAGTCATAAAGAAGAACCAAGAATGCGAGAAAGCCAGGCCATGGGAATTTTGAGGATGCGATTCGCAAACAGCGAGATTTCGGAAGACGAGTTCAATCGAAAGAGAGAACTTCTTGAAGGAAAGGGGATAGAAAAATGATGTTTCCAGGATTAATTGGCATAGGCTTGATCATATACTTCCTGATGGACAAGGATTCAGACAGAGACAGAGACAGAGACAGGCAAAAGGGAAATCGAAGTGACTTTACTGCGCTGGAAATCCTGAATAACCGACTCGCGCGCGGTGAAATCAACGAAGACGAGTATAAGCTGAAAAAGAAGCTTTTGGAAGAAAGTATATACAGATAGGCTGTAAGGCAAGGGATTGATTCCCTTGCCTTTGTTATTGGGGAAAAAGCGAAAACAGGGACTATCGGAAAAGAAACAGACTTCATGTTTATTAAAGCATGGCGGAAACAGGTGAAAGGCAGCAAATAGAAAGGGAATCCAAATGTTAGCTGAATAACTAACGTTTGGATTCCCTATATTTGGCCTGTCCTCTATACCAGAAGAACGATGATCAGGGTTACTGCAGAAATGATAAGTGCAGCGAAGCCAAGATTTGAATACTGTTTGAGGTTTGAATATTCCACAAGATTTCTCTGTTTCTTCGGAACAGACTTCATTTTGTGAAGTGTCCAAAAGGACAAGACGCCAAGTCCGAAAGAACTGGCGGTGACTATCCATAACAATCCTCGGATGATTTCTCTAAATTCCATAATGTTTCCCCTTATATGTGATGTCTTTATCCTATTTTTGATGAACCAGATGAATTACTTCTTGTAGTATAACATAATCTGGCGGGGAAAATCACCCGAATCATGATGATTGGAGGAAGAAATGTTATGGCACTTAATTGTAATAGTAATTTCCATAC